>ENA-UOOE01001756-UOOE01001756.1-fermentation-metagenome-genome-assembly--contig:-NODE-1756-length-17438-cov-3.496289_pt1 | contig 17438 bp, 12 predicted proteins | sample MGYA00245776_ERZ724021 | MGnify/ENA primary metagenome ERZ724021 (study PRJEB28704, sample SAMN03018321) | fermentation metagenome | biome: anthropogenic terrestrial biome; feature: soil; material... | reverse complement strand
ACTTATTGTTCTCCAAATCGTCCACTGTAGAAGTTAAAGCCTGAAAAATAGTCAAAGGAATGACTTTCCCCTCGGGAGCTATGGGTAAGCCATGGGCAGCTTTCACATCTGCATCAGGACCGAGCTGATCCAGAGTCGGTGATAGGGCTCCCGGTGCAACACCGCTCTTATTATCAGCATCCGCTTCTTTCCCGTCACCGGATGTTGATCCGGATTGTGTAGTTTCTTCCGGTTTTGTACCTGAAGATCCGGGACTGTTCGAAGACTGGCTGCATGAAGAAAAGATCAGTGTTGCAATTAACAATAATGCCAAGAACATACTGATTTGTTTGTACTTCATCTGTGATACCTCCTAAATAATAATAGATTTACTCCGGATACCATTTTGGATATCCGAAGTTTATGTTTATAGTGTACCGATTCGACAATACACCATAGCATCCCATCAGCTTTATTTTTTTGCATCGTCTAGCCCTTTACAGATCCAATCATAATACCTTTTACAAAATATTTCTGGATAAACGGATACAATATTAAGACCGGGAGGGAACCCACCACTATTACCGCATATTTCAGTAATTCCATGACGTTCGTCATTTCTTCAAGCTTGCTGTCTCCCATTTGAGCCAATACTTCTTCCGGCATATTTGCTAAGAAAAGAATATCACGCAACACCAATTGCAGAGGATATAGTTCGGAATTATTCAAATACAATAATGCCCTCATATATCCGTTCCAATGTCCGATACTGTGGAATAATACCATTACTGCAATTACCGGCTTTGATAAGGGAATCACTACTCCCGCAAAGAACTTAATATCAGAGCAGCCGTCAATCTGAGCGGCTTCCAACAATTCGCCGGGGATATTGCTGGAAAAATAGGTACGCACTATAATCATGTTATAAGCTGAGAATGCAAACGGAATGATTAAGGCCCACCGTGTATTAAGCATGTGTAAATTGTTGACCAATATATAATTGGGAATCTGTCCGCCATTAAAAAACATAGTGAATATAAAATAAAAGGTAAAGAAAGCCCGACCGGGTAGATCCTTTCGCGATAGCGGATAAGCACAAAGTAAGAGCAGTAATATATTGACACATGTTCCCGCTGCCATATATATCAGTGCATTACCATATCCGGTCATTAATAAGCGATGTTCGAAAACAGCTTTGTAAGAATCAAGAGTAATGTCTACAGGCCATAGCCAAACCCGATTGGAAATCACAGCCATTGCAGAACTGAACGAACAAGATAACACATAGATCAATGGATAAAGCACGATGATTAAGAATATAGTCAGTACGATATAATTCGTTATGTGAAAAGATCGGTCAGCTATGCTGCAATGGATGGCCCTCGGCCTATTTTGATTAATCACATATGTTTTATCCAAAATACATCTCACCTTTCATTTATCACCATAAACCATTATCTGATATACGGCGCGAAATAAAATTAGTCGCAATAACCAAAACCAAACTGATTACGTTCTGGAATAGACCAATAGCTGTTCCAAATGAAAAATCCGGGCGTTGAGCAATAATACCAACCCGGTAAACGTAAGTCTCAATAACTTCTGATACTGATATGTTTGTTGCATTCTGCATAAGATATGTCTTCTCAAATCCCACTCCCATTATGGAGCCCATTCTAAGTATCAGCATTATTGTAATAGTTGGCAAAATGCTGGGAATATCGACGTTCCAAATACGCCTCCAGATTGAGGCACCATCTACAATTGCGGCCTCATGTATTTGTGGGTCTACTGAAGATAAGGCTGATATATAGATAATAGCTCCGTATCCCACATGCTGCCACACTCCGGACCATACATAAACATGGCGGAAGGTATTAGCCTGGCCCATAAAATTTATCGTATCAAAACCGAGGCTTGCAATGAGACGATTTATTACGCCAAAACGTAGATTCAGGAGCTGTGAAATCAAAGCCACCATGACGACGGTTGACAAAAAATAAGGTGCATAGGTAACCATCTGAACGACTTTTCGGTAGCGCTTATTCCCCATATGTGTCAGTCCGATTGCCAATAAGATAGAGAAGGGAAATTCAGCCAACAAATTGTATACACTCAAAACAACAGTGTTTCGGATAATCTCATAAAACTTGGAATTTCCAAGAAAACGTTCAAAGTGATATAGCCCCACCCATGGGCTTCCGATAATGCCCTGCTTGATATTGTATCGCTTAAAGGCTATGGAAACGCCATACATCGGGATATAATTAAATATAAACACATAGATTACAGGAATTAACAAAAGCAAATAGAGCCCCCATGCACGTTTCACATTATTAAGTATTCTATGCCGCAGCGGTATATTGGGAAGTGTTGTTTCCTGCATGTTGTTAAGATTTCTCATCATATCACCCTCTCTGAATAATACTGTGAGGAATTTTTTATAAACACAGTCAGTCTATCAGTCTATCCAGACAACAATCTTTCATTGATTCGGATCGATCTCGTATCCATTAGGTTATTATCAATGCTGCCATCATGTGCCTACCGTACAACCTATGAGCACATGATGACTTTCCTGTCGAAATCAATCTTCCAACAGAGATTTTACATACTCCAATTCTACAGGAACGAGTTTTTCCACAAGTGACTCATCCGTATATTCCGCAGGCAGGCATATGTATCCCCGGTACCCTCTCTCCTTGATATAGGCAGCAATACGAGGATAATGGGCGGCTCCGTACCGGCCCAACGTGAAGTACGGCTTCCACTCCGCCTGATCTGCTTCCGGACCGTTTATTTGCCGATAATAGGCATTTTTAAAATTGATGAGGCATAATTTGTCCCAGATAATATCCAGCGCCAGTTCCGGCACCTCTCCGGCCAATCCGCTGTGGGCGACATCCCAGACGGCGGCAATATACTTCCAGTCAAAAGGCTCCAGGATCCTGCGCAGTTCCATGGTAGCGGATGCCATTGTCCCATAATGGTTCTGTATTCCTACCGTTACCCCGTATTTTTCACAGAGCGGAACCAAACCTTCCAGGTACTTCGCGTAATCTTTCTCCCACTGAAAGTATCGTTTACCCTTTTCTGCATTTGCCATAATACGCAGAATTTTAACACCGGTCATGGCGCAAGCCGAAAAAACGGACTCGTCGGTTGAGCTGGCAACACTGGCGATTTCGACGCCATATCCTTTTAAGGTGTCTGCCAATTTGGGCAAGTCGGATTCCGCTCTGGCCGGTTCCACCTGAAAGCCCTCCCGCAGTGGAAATTCTATCGCGTCAAAGCCCAATTCGGATACTTTTGCCCCAAGCTCCTCCGCCGATATGTTCTTGAATGGTTTTGTAAAAATACTGTACTTATACTTCATATCAATGCTTCCTCTCCTCTATCATTCATTTTGGACTGTGGTAAAAAAACAGCAGTATCATCAAACTACTTTCCGTAACACAGACTGAATGGCTTCCACCGTGACGGGACGCGGATTACATTTGATGTGGCCGCCGCAATTTCCTGGAGAGCCTCAATCGCTTTCTCAGCCTTGCTCTCCTGCACAACACCCAGCACCGCGTTAATAATCACCACAATCATGATGATGATAGCCTCTGCAAAGGGCTCACCTTCCAAAACTGATGTGATTCCGGAGATAACCGCAGCTACAATTAGTATAATAATCATAGGATTCGCCAGTTCTCCAAGGAAACGCTGAAAAACAGATACTTTTTTTCCTTCTTTTAATTTGTTTGCTCCATATTGCTGCAGCCTTTTTTCAGCCTCCTGGGTACTAAGACCTTCCTCATTAGACTTTTGTTCCTGCAGTACTTCTTCCACATTGGTTAAGTACTCTTTCATAGTGACCTCCTTTAAGTCTGTTTTCATCCTACGATTAAAAAAAGACTTATCTGTATATACAGATAAGTCTCGTCATTTCATCAAAAGCCAGGAACTTCTGTTCCGGTTGTTGGCCCTTTCGCGGTTAATCGCCGACTACTCCCTTACTGAATGGCATTGTAACACATCCCGCACTTATCCGTCAAATATTTTCTGAAATTTCTTTTGCTCTTGGAGTGTTCGCCAACCCGCCTTTTCCTGTTTCACGCAGAGAATCGTTCATTGTTTCCCCAACTTCTCTCATGGCATCAATTACCTGGTCCGGAGGAATACGGCTTGTAATGCCTGCCAGAGCCATATCCGCCGCAGACAGCGCATTGACAGCTCCCACTACATTTCTTTTTACACAGGGTACTTCAACCAGACCGGCGACAGGATCACAGACAAGTCCCATTAGATTACTCAGGGCCATTGCAGCTGCATCCGTAATCTGATTATTGTCTCCGCCTTTTAAATAAACCAGCGCTCCCGCAGCCATTGCGGAGGCAGAGCCTATTTCTGCCTGGCATCCGCCTGATGCGCCTGCTATAAAAGCCCTGGATGCTATCACCTCTCCGATTCCCGCCGTTACATAAAGACTGTGGAGAATCTCCTGCTCTATATTTCTTTTCTCTCTGAATAAGGGAACAAGCACCGCCGGTATCACACCACAAGCCCCCGCTGTCGGGGCGGCAACAATCCGCTTCATACAAGCATTGGATTCCCCCATTTGCAAAGCTTGCGCAATAACTTTAGAAACAAAATTTCCGCAAAGTGTATCTCCTTTTTTGCGGTATGATTCCATCTGTCCCCCCATGCCTCCTACGAGTCCGCTGTTTGAGGTGAGATTTGTGTCGTAATCATCGCTTGCCCGCAGCATAGCGTCCCACATTCCCTTCATAGTATGGACAGATTCTTCTTCACTAATACCATTTTCCTCCATGTCCCCCAACAATACAGCTTTCCAAAATGGGACACTCTTTTCTACGCAAAACTGATTAATTTCTTCCAAAGACTGATAAGCCATCTATGCTTCCTCCCTGTCTATATAAGTTACCTTTACAATGCCTTCCTGTTTTTCCAGCCACTTTATAAAAGAGTCCGGCACCGTCTGGTCAATCTCAATGACCATAACTGCCAGTCCGCCTCTTTTCTCGCGGTGGAGTTGAAGGGTCGCAATGTTGATAGACTCCTTTGCAAGCATGGAAGTCACTTCTGCTACATGCCCGGGAGTATCATGGTTGTGGACAATCAGTGTAGGACACTCTCCGGTACAGTTCACCACAATGCCGTCCAATTTATTTAACATAATACGGCCTCCGCCCAGAGAAGAGGCCTGCACCTCTAATACTCTGCCGTCCTCACCGGTTACCTTTAAAAGCGCCGTGTTGGGATGGGCATCCCGTATTTCTATATTCTTTATCTGAAAATCCAGCCCTTCATGAGCTGCAATCTTAAAACTCTCAGGAATTCTCATATCATCCGGCTGCATTCCCAGAAGTCCCGCTACAAGTGCTTTGTCTGTACCATGGCCCTTTCCCGTGGCCGCAAAGGAGCCACAGAGTCCAATTTCTGCTTCTACCGGGCGGCTTCTCAGCAGCTTTCTCGTAACATGTCCTATATGTACCGCCCCCGCTGTATGAGAACTGGACGGCCCTACCATAACCGGTCCTAAAATATCAAAGATGTTCATAATCCGCTTCCTCCAAAAAAGAATGTAAGCCTATTCCTTAATCAGTATAGCAAATTCTCATTTAAATATCCACGAATTAGTTGCAATTCTCCTGTATTTTCTTCCAAGGTGCTATAATAACACTTTTGTTCCTATTCGACAATATGGTTCCGAATAATCGCCCGGATACTTTCATTTAAATAAGGCTTCAGTTCCTCATAGCTGATCGGGTCATTCTCCAAAATTGTGCTGTATGATGCAGAACTTGCCAACTCAATTATCAGAAATAGCATTGTTTTAGGCGCTCTTAACTCTACCTTGGGGTTTTCTTCCACCATTTTACGAAAGAACTGCATAACATTCATTTGTTCATCTCCTTCGTTTTTTATGATTGCCTGCCTGAAAATCCCCCAACTGAGATTTTTAGAAATGAATTTGAGTATCGCTTTGTTTTTGACCATCTGATCCAGCACATAGTCCACAATAAAGACAATCTTATCTTCAAACTCAGGAATCCCGCATTTTTCAAGCTCTTCATGTGCTGCCATAAAAAGTTTTCCGGCCGTCCTCGCGATCAGCCTGTCCCGGATTTCATACTTGTCCTTGAAATAAAGGTAAAATGTTCCTTTGGCAACTCCTGCTTTCTGAACAATGTCGTGAATGGATGTTTGGGAAATACCTTGAGATAAAAACAAGTCATAGGCACTGCCAAACAATGCCTCTAATTTGTGCTGCTTGTTTTTTTCCACTTTCCCCATAATTCCACACTCTTTTCACTCACTTTTCTTCATTATAAATAGAAAGTGACCAAAAGTCAACTTTACATTCAAAAAATATTGACGTATGGTCATTTTGGGTGTATATTACTTTTAGTCTAAAAATGACTAAAGGTCATAAATAAAAAGGAGGAAAAACAACATGGTTAACGTAGGTAAAAAAATAGTAAAGTATCGTGTTGCCATTCTGATACTCGGTATTTTACTTCTAATACCTTCGGCTCTGGGCTATTTCAAAACCAAAGTAAATTACGACATTCTTTATTATCTTCCTGATAATATTGATACAATGAAAGGTCAGAATATTCTGATGGATGATTTCAAGAAGGGTGCTTTCGCAATGGAAGTCGTGGAGGGAATGACTACAAAAGAAGAGGCAGCTATAAAGGAAAAGATTGAGAATGTAGACGGCGTTGCTGATGTAATATGGTACGATTCTATCGCAGATACTTCTATTCCAATCAACGCACTTCCCAGTAAACTAAAGGATGTATTTAATACGGATGACGCAACACTGATGGCAATCTTCTTTGACGATACAACTTCCGCAAACAGCACAATGGATGCTATAACAGAAATCCGGAGCATCACCAATAAGCAATGTTACTTAAGCAGTATGTCCGCCGTCGTCACGGATATCAGACAGCTGTCAGAAAAGGAAACTCCTATTTATGTCCTGATCGCGGTTATCCTAACTTGTATCGTTCTTTCTATATTTATGGACTGCTGGATTCTTCCGCTCTTTTTTATGCTGAGTATTGGAATGGCAATCGTCTATAATATGGGAAGCAACTATTTTCTCGGTGAAATTTCATATATTACAAAAGCACTCAGTGCGGTCTTGCAATTAGGTGTCACAATGGACTACTCCATATTTTTGTATCACAGTTATCAGGAGAATCAACAGCGTTTCCCCAATGATAAAGAACGTGCCATGGCACATGCTATTTCCAATACCTTTTCTTCTGTTCTCGGAAGTTCCCTCACAACGGTGGCCGGATTTATCGCATTGTGTTTCATGACCTTCACTCTTGGAAAAGATCTTGGCATCGTTATGGCAAAAGGCGTTGTGTTCGGCGTTCTCAGCTGTGTAACGATTCTGCCGTCATTTATCATGATCTTTGATAAACTGATTAGGAAAACAACACACCGCACCGTTATGCCGGCCATGGAGAAGCCAGCCAGATTTATCACTAAACATTTCAAAGTGTTTATTCTGGTATTCCTGGTAGTGCTTCCTCCTGCACTCATCGGTTACAAGAAGGCTGACGTTTATTATAATCTGGATGCTACACTTCCAAAATATCTGGACAGCATCAAAGCAAATGAAAAGCTTTCTGAAGAATTTGACATGAATGCCACACATATGGTTCTTGCAAATACAAACCTTTCTTCCAAAGATGCAAAAGCAATGCTAGATAAAATGTCAGATGTAAAAGGGGTAAAATTTGCACTTGGATTAGATAGTCTGCTTGGCTCTGCAATACCAAGAGATGTAATTCCAACCAAGCTTACAGAAACGCTGAAGCAAGGAAACTGGCAACTGTTCCTTGTCCAATCTGAATACAAAGTAGCGACTGAGGAAGTAAACCAACAATGCACCAAATTGAATGATATCATCAAAAAATATGATTCCTCTGCAATGTTGATTGGAGAAGCTCCTTGTACGAATGATCTGATCACGATTACCGATAAGGATTTTAAAGTGGTAAGTGCAATCTCCATTATTGTTGTCTTTCTTATTATAGCAATTGTATTTAGATCCATTTCCCTTCCGGTCATTTTAGTAGCAGTGATTGAATTTGCAATATTCATTAACCTTGGGATTCCATATTACACGGGAGTAAAAATGCCTTTCATTGCTTCCATTGTCATCGGAACCATACAGTTGGGCGCAACCGTAGATTACGCAATTTTGATGACAACACGTTATAAAAAGGAACGCTGTAAAAGGAAGGAGAAGAAAGAATCTATCCGGATTGCATTGGGGTCCTCCATCACCTCTATCATCTTATCGGCTCTGGGGTTCTTCGCGGCAACCTTCGGCGTTGGTTTATACTCAGACATTGATATGATTTCATCAATCTGTATACTGATGGCACGAGGCGCCATCATCAGTATGTTTGTCGTCATTCTCATTCTCCCGTCTATGCTGATGATATTTGACAAATTCATTTGTGCAACAACAAAAGGGATGCGGGTGGCAATCGCAGAGCATAGCGCCTTAGCACAAAACCAAGTAAATGCTTAATATACAATTAGGAGGTAGTTGAAAATGAAAAACAGAGAATATAGAACTTTAGTCGCCCTGGCACTTACTTTGACCCTGACTGCCAGTGCCTTAGGAATCTCACCTGCAGTTTATGCAAAAGAAAGTGCCGCTAAAACAGAAAGTGCTTCTGATACAAATACATCTAAGACATCATACCAGGCTTCGTCTGATGCGAAACCTTACAAAGATGAAACTGTTTATGCCAAAATTGACGGCACTGGATCTGTCACGTCCATTACCGTATCAGATCAGCTAAAAAATATTACAGATACAAACACCATCGAAGATGTTTCTTCTTTAAAAGATATTGAAAATGTAAAGGGCGATGAAACCTTTTCTCAGAATGGCCAAAAATTGGCATGGACAGGGGACAACAAAAGCATCTGCTATCAGGGAACAATCACACAAACTCTTCCGGTTGAAATAAATGTTACTTACGCTCTGAATGGGAAAACTGTCAACCCGGAGGATCTCGAAGGAAAAAGCGGGCACCTGGTCATTCATTATCAATACGAAAACAACACCAAATCAACAGTAGAAAAATATACCCCCTTTTTGATGGTGACCGGATTGGTTCTGGACAGTAATATATTTACAAATGTTACCACCTCAAACGGGAAGCTTGTATCCGATGGTGACCGTGATATTGCAATCGGCATGGGGCTCCCGGGACTCAAAGCAAATCTGGGCGTATCTGATCTGGATGTCCCTGACTATTTTGAGGTCGAAGCAGATGTTGCAGATTATCAGCCTGCAGATGGCATTACTATCGCCACAAACCAGATTTTCAACAACCTGGAGACTGATCAGTTCGACAGCTTATCTGATTTGCTAGATTCCATGAACAGTCTGCAGTCAGCGGCAGATCAGCTTGTGGATGGTTCCGGTGAACTAAGGACCGGGCTCGATACGCTGCTTTCCTCTTCCGGGGCTTTGACAAAGGGCATCGGGCAGCTTGCAGAAGGCGGCATTACTCTAAAGAGTGGCGCGCAAACTCTTGTCTCAGGGAGCAGTGAGCTGGCTCTTGGAAGCCAGACACTTTCAGACGGAACCAGCAAACTTTCAAGTGGAACCGGGACCTTAAAAAACGGCGTTTCCGACTTGAATATAAATCTGGCCAGGGCTTCTGCGATTGCCTCCGGTGATCTGAAAGCAGGTGTTATAACACTAAGTGACAGTGTAGATGCCATGAAGCCTGAACTTACATCAACGCTTACCCAGCTTGCAGGGGGAATACAACAGTTAAATAATGGTTTAAACACAGTGCAGGACGGACAGCAGTCAAGTTTAAAGGACGGTGCTGCTGCGTTAAGCAGCGTTCTGAATAACGGGACCCCGCAAACCGGAGGGAAAAACATGTCTGTACTGGCTCAGGAAACACTCGAAGCTGCCAATGCTCTCCAGGGACAAATTGGAAACTCTTCAATCACCACTTCTGCCAGTGATGCCGTAACAGATGACGGCAAGACTGACAGCGCCATCGCCAGATTGAACGATGTTGCCGCCGGCCTGGATGAATCTGATCCAGCAACTGCTGCTACTATCCGGAGCGCAATGGATGCCCTAAACTCTGGTCAGGAAATCCGAAATGCAAAAGCTTCTGAGCTTGACAGTCAGATCCATGCACAGTCTGATACAATCAGCAACGCTTCAAATATGGCTGCCGACAATCTGACAACAATTATTACCGATGCAACCATGCTGAAGGGAATGGCTGACAGTCTTGCACCAAACGCATCTGCCATTAGTGCCGGTGTTACACAGGCTGCGGATGGCGTAGCCAAAATTAATACGCTGATTACCGACAACGATAAAGGACTTCCCCAGGTCAGCCATAAGTTGAACGAATTGCAACAGGGAACAACTGCCCTGAAAGAAGGAATCGCTGGTGAAAACGGCCTTGCAAATGGTTTGGTACAATTATCCGCAGGCGCTTCTAAACTCAACAGCGGCGCAGCTTCTCTTGACGAAAACATGCAGGCTGCAGATGCTGGTGCAAAAAGTGTAACAGCCGGCGCCTCCCAGCTGTCCTCGGGAGCTCTCGCACTTGATAACGGCGCCGGTGCCCTCTCCAATGGAATCCAGAGTCTTCAGGTAGGATCCGCTGCCCTGGTTGATGGCGTAAAAAAACTGGATGATGGTGCCGCAACTCTGAATGACGGCATGATTCAATTCAATGAAAAAGGGATTCAGAAACTTGTAAGCGTATTTAACGGCGATATCGATGGCCTGCTGGATAAACTAAGCACAATGCTCGATGCCTCAAGAAAATACAAGAACTTCTCCGGCATTTCCAATAATATGGATGGACAGGTAAAATTTGTCTTTGTTTCAGATAAATAACACAAGTACAGAAAAAGGGGCAGTCTCCTCGTCGAGAAAGCTGTCTCTTTTTCTGTACCTATGCTCTTTTCTGCCTATGTGATTATTTAGGTGTTTGCAAAACGTCAAAACCTACAGTATTTTACACAATTCCCTGAGCCATCATGGCATCCACGACTTTCTCAAAACCTGCGATGTTTGCACCTACTACATAGTTTCCCTTTGCATCGTATCTTTCGGCTGCATCCACCATATTATGACAGATAGATACCATGATCCTCTTGAGGCGGCTGTCAACCTCCCCGAAAGTCCAGCTAAGTCTTTCACTGTTCTGAGACATTTCAAGAGCAGATGTGGCTACGCCCCCGGCATTGGCTGCCTTTCCAGGGGCAAATAGTATTCCATTTGCCTGAAGATATTCAGTTGCTTCTAGCGTCGTTGGCATATTTGCGCCCTCTGCCACTGCAATACATCCATTTTCTGCCAATACCTTCGCATCATCCAAAAGCAGTTCGTTTTGCGTTGCACACGGAAGTGCAATGTCAACTTTTACCGACCATACTCCTTTTCCCTCATGATACTTTGAATTTGGACGGTAATTCTTGTATTCTGTCAGTCTTGCCCGTTTTACTTCTTTGATTTCCTTAAGTACAGTTACGTCAATGCCATCCGGATCGTATACCCAGCCGTTTGAATCGCTGACGGTCACTACTTTGGCACCTAGCTGCTGCGCCTTCTCTGTTGCATAGATTGCAACATTGCCGGAGCCGGAAACAGCAATTGTCTTACCTTCCAATTTGATTCCATTGAGCTTTAGCATTTCCTGTGTCAGATAGAGCAGACCATATCCGGTAGCCTCCGTGCGCGCCAGAGAACCTCCGTAGCTTAATCCTTTTCCTGTAAGAACACCCTCTGATAATCCGCGGATACGCTTGTACTGCCCGTACAGATACCCGATTTCTCTTGCACCTGTTCCAATATCACCAGCCGGCACGTCTGTGTCTGCTCCGATGTACCTGCTCAGCTCCGTCATAAAGCTCTGACAAAATGCCATAATCTCTCTGTCAGATTTCCCTTTGGGGTCAAAGTCAGAGCCGCCCTTTCCTCCGCCGATAGGTAGGCCTGTCAGAGAGTTTTTAAAAATCTGCTCAAATCCCAGGAACTTAATAATGCCAAGGTTTACGGATGGATGCAGACGAAGCCCTCCTTTGTATGGTCCAATTGCACTGTTGAACTGAACACGGTAGCCTGTGTTTACATGAGCTTGGCCGTTATCATCTACCCACGGCACACGGAACTTCAATTGTCTTTCCGGTTCAGTCAGCCTTTCCAGAAGAGCGTCTCTGCGGAACTGTTCTTCATTTGCCTCCACTACGAGCCGAAGAGACTCCAGTACTTCCTTCACTGCCTGATGGAATTCCGGTTCTGCAGGATTCTTTTTCACTACTAACTCGATTACCTCGTCTACATATGACATCCCTTTTTCCTCCTAAAATGTAATAAATAGAGTGTCTTTCAACACTCTATTCATCTGCACATATTAATTATATTTGCGTTTTCTAGCAGCTTCAGATTTCTTCTTACGTCTTACGCTTGGCTTTTCATAATGCTCTCTTTTACGAATTTCCTGCTGAATACCAGCCTTCGCACAGTTTCTTTTGAATCTGCGTAAAGCGCTATCTAACGTCTCGTTTTCTTTAACGATTACATTTGACATAGTCTCACACCTAACCTCCCCTCCAGCCCTGTATTGTGCATCATACGACTGTTCGGGTATATTTATTGCACTACAGAAGATTATATCATATTTTTGATAAACGTCAACTGTTTACAACAAAAAAACTAAGAAAGTTGTCCCTTAAGGACCTCTGCTGTTTTTACAAGAGCTTCTTTGATTCCCGTTGGATTTTTGCCTCCCGCCTGTGCCATATTCGGACGGCCGCCACCGCCGCCGCCTACCAGCCCGGCAATTGCTTTAATCAAGTTTCCCGCATGAGCGCCTTGTTTAATGGCATCTTCTGTCGCAGTTGCCATAAGATTTACTTTTCCTTCATTGTCGGATGCAAGAACAACAACCCCTTCTCCCAGTTTGTCCTTTAGCTGGTCTCCAAGTTCGCGTAAGCCTGACATATCTACACTGTCCACTTCTATAGCCAAAAGCTTGAGTCCTGCCACTTCCTGTACCTGATTCATGACATCCCCCATTGCATCCTGTGCAAGGCGGCTCTTTAAGCTTTCTGCCTCCGCGTGCAGAGCTTTGTTCTCCGACTGCAGATGAGAGATTTTTTCCACAAGATTGTCAGGTGCCGCCTTCATTGCTCTCGCCGCCTCATTCAATTTTTCTTCCAGGCTGCTATAGTAATCTAACAGACCTTTTGAGGTCAGTGCCTCAATACGACGTACCCCTGCAGCTACACCGCTTTCGGAGATAATCTTAAATGCCATGATTTCACTGGTATTTTTTACATGTGTACCGCCGCAGAATTCGATGGAGAACCCTCCCATATTTACTACCCGTACAATATCACCGTACTTTTCTCCGAAAAGTGCCTGCGCTCCGGTTTTCTTTGCCTCTTCTATAGGCATGTTCTGAATTTCTACAGGAAGAGATGCTGCAATGTTCTCATTAACGATATCCTCTACTTTCTTCAGTTCTTCCCGGCTCATTGCGGAAAAATGAGTAAAATCAAAACGCAGCCGTTCCTCATTCACACTGGAGCCTGCCTGCTCAACATGAGTGCCAAGTACCATCCTTAATGCCTTTTGGAGAAGATGAGTGGCACTGTGATTTCTTGCAGATAAAGCCCGTTTCCCCGCATTTACGGATAATTCAGCTTTTTGTCCCGCACGAAGCATTCCGCTGACGACTTGCCCCACATGGCCTATTTTACCGCCCAGAAGCTTTATTGTATCCTCTACTTTGAATACCCCTTCAGAAGTGCTTATAATGCCTGTATCGGCCGTCTGGCCCCCACTGGTGGCATAAAACGGAGTACTCTCCACAAAAGCAGTCCCTCTTTCTCCTTCTGAGAGTGCATCCACAATTTTCGTCTCAGAAGTCAGCACCAAAATTTCTGATTCATAGTTCAAGTGCTCATAGCCCACAAAGGTACTTGTGACACTTGGATCTATAGACTCATATATAGTCACATCTGCTCCCATATAGTTTGTCACGCCTCTGGCAGCCCTTGCAGTCTTTCTTTGCACTTCCATTGCAGCCCGAAATCCCTCTTCGTCCACATCCATCCCCTTCTCTTCCAGTATCTCCTTTGTCAGATCAATGGGAAACCCGTAAGTGTCATACAGTTTGAAGGCATCTTCACCGGGAAGAGTTTTTTTCTGCACTGTGTTCATATCAGCAATCATCTCAGATAAAATTCCCAACCCCTGGTCGATGGTCTTATTAAACTGCTCTTCTTCCTTTACAATTACTTTCAGAATAAAGTCTCTCTTTTCTTCCAGCTCTGGGTAGCCGTCTTTAGAACCTTCAATTACAGTTTCCGCCAGTGTTTCCATAAAGTTTCCTTCTATGTTCAGGAGCCGTCCGTGCCTGCATGCCCTCCTGAGCAGACGCCGCAATACATATCCCCTTCCTTCATTGGAAGGCATGATTCCGTCGGATATCATAAATGTTACGGAGCGGACATGATCCGTAATTACACGGATTGAGACATCCATTTGATAATCTTTTGCATACTCCACATTGGCAAGCCTGCAAACATGGGTGCGGAGTTCTTTGAGGGTATCCACATCAAAAATAGAATCCACATCCTGCACCACAGAAGCCAGTCTTTCCAGTCCCATTCCCGTATCAATGTTCTTCTGCTCCAGTTCTGAATAGTGCCCTTCACCATCATTTTCAAACTGGGTAAATACATTGTTCCATATTTCCATATAACGGTCACAGTCGCAGCCTACTTTGCAATCCGGTTTGCCACACCCGTACTTTTCTCCTCTATCGTAATAAATTTCAGAGCAGGGGCCGCATGGACCGGAACCATGCTCCCAAAAATTATCTTCCTTTCCGAACTTAAAAATGCGCTCGGGGGAAATTCCTATCTTTTTATTCCAGATTTCAAAGGCCTCATCATCCTCCACATATACGGATGGATATAATCTGTCCGGGTCAAGGCCTACTACCTCTGTAAGAAACTCCCAAGACCACTCGATCGCCTCATTCTTGAAATAATCTCCAAAAGAAAAATTTCCAAGCATTTCAAAAAAGGTACCGTGACGGGCGGTCTTTCCAACATTCTCAATATCACCTGTACGGATACATTTCTGACATGTCGTCACCCTTTTCCTCGGCGGAATCTCCTGTCCTGTAAAATATGGTTTCAGCGGTGCCATTCCTGAATTAATGAGCAGAAGGCTATTATCGTTATGTGGCACTAAAGAGAAGCTCTTCATTGCCAGATGCCCTTTACTTTCAAAAAACTCCAAGAACATCTTTCTTAATTGGTTTACTCCATATGACTGCATAATTTCATCCTCCGGTTTCTTTATCTGAGGCAGGGAACTCTGCCTTATGCGTGTTCAAAATTTTGCTAAGCTATCATACCATAGCTGTAAAAGTTTTTCAAATAGTTACTTTTATTTTAGCTCAACCTCATTTTCTCCTTCTTGTCCCCTTTAAAAACACGCTGCGCGTAATATACGGACTGCATGGCATCTTTTCCATAAAAATCTGCTCCTATCATATCGGCATATTCCTGGTTCAGTACCGCACCGCCTACCATCACTTGGCAGCCGGGCACACTTTTTCTCAGCTGACGTATCGTTTCCTCCATACTGACCACAGTAGTTGTCATGAGTGCACTTAAGCCCACAAGCTGTACATTCTCTTCTTTTGCTTTCTCAGTGATTCTTTCTGGTGCCACATCTTTCCCCATATCTATAACATCGAAGCCGTAGTTTTCCAACAATACCTTTACGATATTTTTACCGATATCATGGATATCCCCCTTTACGGTGGCCAGTATGACTTTATCCTTCTTTTCACCCTGCCCACCGCTTTTGGCGAGAGAATCCTTCAAAATGGCAAATGATGCTTTCGCCGTCTCTGCGCTCACTAAAAGCTGGGGCAGAAAGACTGTGCCCTGCTCAAATCCTTTTCCCACATAATCCAGCGCAGGAATCAGGTGTTCATTGATGATATCAAGAGGCGCCTGTTTTTTAACCATGTCACTGGTAATGTGATAGGCTTCTTCCTTCAGGCCTTTCTCAATTGCCGTTTTGAGTGACATTTTGGAAGCGCCGGAAGAAGCATCCTGTACAGCACTGCTTATACCTGCATATCTGGAAATATATTTCTCACAATTACTATCCAGATTCATGAGCGCATGATATGCATAAAAGGACTTCATCATTTCTTCAGAGAAGGGATTGATGATTCCTGCACTCAAACCGTTTAACATTGCCATAGTATAAAAATTGGAATTAATGACAGGACGGCCGGGCAGTCCAAACGAAATATTAGACACTCCCAGAACCGTGTGCACACCCAGCTCTTCCCTGACCTTCTTCAGAGCCTCCAGCGTCACCTTTGCCCCTTCAGGTTCTGAACTAATTGTCATAGCAAGCACATCAATTACAATATCCTTTTTTTGTATTCCATATTTCTTTGCTTCCTTGATAATCTTTCGGGCAACTGCTACTCTCTCTTCTGCTGTTTTGGGGATTCCTGTCTCATCCAGAGTAAGTCCTATGACAACACCGCCATATTTTTGCATCAAAGGAAATACAACGTCCATAGATTCCTGCTTGCCGCTGACAGAATTCACCATGGGCTTCCCGTTATAAATCCGCAGTGCCGCTTCCATAGCCTTTGCATCCACCGTATCAATCTGAAGCGGCAGGTTGGTTACGCTCTGTAGTTCTTCCACTACCTCTACCATCACTGCGGTCTCGTCTATATCCGGCAGTCCCACATTCACATCCAGGATATGTGCCCCCAGATCCTGCTGGGTGATTCCTTCCTTGAGAATATAATCTATGTCATGTTCCTTCAATGCCTGCTTAAATCTCTTTTTCCCTGTGGGGTTGATTCGTTCGCCTATGATTTTAGAACCCTGTCCGAAACATACAGATTGTCCATAGGAGGAAACCATTGTGATATTTTTTTCTGCGATTGGCTTCAGCGGCATTCCCCGGCAGATTTCTGTCATTTCTCTGATATGCTCAGGTGTAGTACCGCAGCACCCGCCCACAATGGCAGCGCCCTGACTTACAATTTCTCGCATAGTGGCCGCAAACTCCCTGGGAAGAACATCGTAATAAGTCTCTCCTCTTACCTGTTTGGGCAGTCCTGCGTTAGGCTTGACAATAATAGGCAGTGAAGTGTACTGAAGGATCTGTTCAAAAACAGGAAGCATCTGTACCGGCCCCAGACCACAGTTGATACCAAGTGCATCCACCCGCAGTCCTTCCAACAGTGCCACAACTGCAGGAACGTCTGCTCCAGTGAGAAGCTTGCCCCTCTCGTCAAAAATAGTCGTTACAAACACCGGAAGACTGGAGCAGACGTTCCTGCAGTTGTGGC
>ENA-UOOE01001755-UOOE01001755.1-fermentation-metagenome-genome-assembly--contig:-NODE-1755-length-17441-cov-4.396583_pt1 | contig 17441 bp, 26 predicted proteins | sample MGYA00245776_ERZ724021 | MGnify/ENA primary metagenome ERZ724021 (study PRJEB28704, sample SAMN03018321) | fermentation metagenome | biome: anthropogenic terrestrial biome; feature: soil; material... | reverse complement strand
ATTAAAAATGTTTAGAGGGATAGTGCATATTTATTTCTATTTTTTTATTTATCTATATATTTTTATAAATATTGGTGCAGCTATAGAAAGGGGAAAATATCTGTAACCTTTCTTGATTTTTTATATAGTGCTGCCCTAACAATAGTTTCGCATCCCTTTTTATTTTTAGAATTGCCTTGTAAAATTTTATATAGCTAAAAATCGTGTTGGACAATGTTCTGGGTATTTATTTATCTATATTTTTTATTTTTAAATTTGTTGTAAAAAGCATTGTTTTTTCTAACTACAATATGCATATGCTTTTTAATATTGGCAGCTCTTGTCTATTCTGCACTGCTAATTATACATTTTTAATTTGTCTTTTATAACAATTTTTATTTTTGCTTATAAAATAAAAAAGAGGTAGCAAAGGATATTCCCTAAGCTACCTTAAAAAAATTACTTCTTAATATAATTTAACACAGCTTGCATGGTATCAAATCTGTTGGTTCCGGATATTAATGTCGTATTAGGTGTAGGTTTATCTTTACCACCTACCATATAAATGTTTCTTGATGCATCTATAATATCTTTATTTAAATTATTCTTTTCTATTATAGGTGTTTTTAAATAGTCTGATAAATACTCCGCTGCTCTTTTATCCGCACCTTCCCCATATACTATTAAATCCACTTTCTTTTCCTCCTTTTGAACTGGTTTAACTACTATAGATTGTCCTGCAATACCTTCTACTATTGCTCTTGCCATATGTTCCGCATTATATCTATTTACATCTTCTTTATTATCTATAAAGCAACATTCTATAAGCATACTTTTAGCTTTTGTATTTCTAAGTACATATAAGTTACTACCATCTTTAATTCCTCTGTTTGTATATCCTAAATCGGCTAAATTTTTTAATACTCTAGTAGCCTCTACAAATTCTTTTCCACCATAAGTCCACACTTCAGATCCGTGTGCCTGGCTATTATAACAATTAAAATGTATAGACACAAATAAATCTAAATTGTACTTATTAGCTTTATCCACTCTGTATGCTAACGATGCATTTAAATTAAAAGCTGCGTCAGTCGTACAATTCACCACTGTGTGCCCTAAAGTCTGCAGCATTTGAATAACTTTATTTCCTACTTCTCTTGTTAGTAAACTTTCCTCTTTTATTCCGCTTGCTCCATAGTCATTTCCGCTTAATGTATGCCCCATGTCTATTCCTATAATCATTACTCTATTCCTCCCTCTTCTGTGTAGTCTGCTTGACGAGTTGATTAGCATATACTGCCGCACCAGTAGCTAATATGCCCTGGATTACCGCATTTGCATTAACCCCTAATAAAGCTATAGCTCCAGCTATCCCCACAATTAATAAGATCCATGGTATAGTCCAATCCTTAATTTTACTTGTTTGTTTTAGCATTATCCCAAGCACGTAGAGTACTGGTATAAGTATTAAAGCCTGTTCCATAATATAGTCCATTATGTTTATATTCATAAAAAATCCCTCCTATTGAAATTTAATAACTACACTTAAAATCCCTAAAATAATAGCTCCAGCAATTGTTCGCCAAAGCCACTTTAAATTATCTTCTATTTCACTTATATCTTTTTCGTTTTGGCAAGCCTTAGTAAAAGCCATGTCAGCTCTTTCTCTTGTACTGTTATATCCATCTATTTTAGTTTCAATCCTTACTATCCTTTCTAAAATTTCCTGTTGTATATTCTGCTCCATGCTGCACCCCCATTTCTATAAATTAAGGCAAAATAAAAAGGCCATCTCTAGTCCTTTACTTTGCCTTTCAATTATTTAGTTAAGTCGCTTTATATTTCAAATGCGACTCAACTATGCTACAAAATCTATATTAGTAATGGTTTTATATTCCTCTGGTGTAATTTCGCCAAATTGGTTTATATCTGTTTTTACCGCAATTCTTAACTTTTCAGCTGCCTTTTCTTTATCCACATCTATCCATCCTAAATTATATGCCATTTGCCAAAAACTCATATTTATCACCTATACCTTTCAATTTATTTTTGTAATTGTTGCAACTTAAGTTGAGTCAATTCCTCGCCTAACTTATTTATAATTTGATCCTTTTGCATATTTTTAAATTTCTCCTGTGTTATAATCCTTCCAAACTCCTCTAATTGTTGCTCTTGTGTTATCTGTATATCTTTCAAAACTTTTCTAGCCATACATTAATTCACCCCTACTCCTATAGATTCTATAGATATTTCTCCTGTTGCATCATTTGCATTTATTACATACCTAACAGAAACTGCCCAAGTATCAGCTGTTTTAAATTTATTTATAAATTCATAAGCTTCATTTCTTTTATATGCTACAGTTATATCTTCCCATGCTGGAGTTTTATCCAATGCATTATTACATGCATATACAACAGCAGTTGCTTTACTATCTACTGTTGTTTTATCCTTTAATATTATTGTTGAAGGATAAAATTGAGTTTTACTTGGAAGTGTTTGCACTTCCAAAATATTACCTATCTTAATTTCAACAAACTCTGACCACGAAGTTGTATTACTTCCTAAATCTGTGCTTCCCACTCTAACATATTTTGTAGTGTTTTTTTCAATACCTGAAATTTTAATTTTAAAACTCTTACCACTATCCTTATTACTTAATTCCTGTTCAAATAAAAATTCTTTTATGTTCCTATTAAAATTACTATCATCTGCAACCTGAGCTTTTATCTTTTGTACATCTCCCTCTGGATCACTTGATATTTGAAATTCTATATTAAAATCTTCAGGTAACCTTATATTATTTTTCAAATTTATTATTTGGGGCTTTCCTGGAGCACTGTTTGTTTTTGTGAATGTCCAAGTTCTTGTACTTATTGCTCCTTTTAAATCGGTTGCTTCAATTGTTACATTATGTTTCCCTAAACTTAAGTTACTCCATTTTGAACTTAAATCTAGTATATAATCACCACTTGAGGATTGATTGTCTAATCTTTTAATCACACTATTATCTAATTTCTCAACAATAGATATTTTATCCCCATCAGAATCAGATATAGTATAGTTCTTCACCAAAGCTGAAGCATAATTACCCAAATCCCTATTATTATCAGAGATCAGAGGGGCAGAATTCAGAACTTCAAGGGCGGGGCGCCACCCAACGTTATTGTTAGCATAATTAATATCGCTGTGACTGAGATAGCGGGCGGACGAGCACCCACGGATAACACGATAGGAAGCGTTTGGAGAATATGTTTCCTGCACCCAGCTATAACAGCAATACCAATTCCATTTACCATTATGTGTCCCCACTCTATCTGTTTCATTTGTGTTAGTATCTAAGTCACTAGAGTTAGGAGTTGGTAGGTCACTAAATCCCCCTTCATTACATATTATCCTATCCCATTCATTGTTATTAGGAGTACCTCCGTCATAATTACCATTTCTATAATTACTACCACCAGTAAGTAGCCTTAATTTATACTGTTGGCCATCAATGATAATATTTTTCCCGCTTATAAGTCCTTGAGAATTTAGAGTATCCCAAGAAACACTAACCAATAAGTTTCTATCAGCTATTAGGAGTTTTCCCCCTCCATCATTTACCTCTATCCAGTTGATTTTATAGGCATCATTGCTATCAGTGTCCTTTATTTCTATATTTCCACTTGAATAGGTAGGGATATTACCCGCTCCAGGTGCACTAGAAGGCGTAGAACCGTTTTGCCATGGATAAGTAGGTCTTGCCTGCTTTGTGCCATTTAAATAAAAGGTACCTAATTTAATTACATCTCCATCAGCCATTTACTTCACATCCTTTTTAGTAAAATAAAAAGCACTCAGTAATGGGTGCTTCTCTGTCCAAATTTAAACTTTGGATTTTCTATTTCTATATAATTGTATTTAGAAAATATTTTTTTAGATAAATTATAGCTATTAGAATGTCTAGCATGTCCTAACCAGCTATTTACACTTTGCTGGACCTCTTCCTTAGACATTTCTCCATTCTGTACTTTTCTATCCATTGCTTTTATTCTTTTCTTCATAGCAGTCTTAGACTTATTTCTAACTAATTTGTGAGTTGTAAAAATTTTAAATCCAAACGCATTTACTCCTTGATCAATCGGAAAAATTTTTGTTTTTTGATTAAATTTCAAATTCATTTTTTCTTCAACGAACCATTTTATTTTCTGCAGTGTTTCTACAGCTTCATTTCTAGTAGGAACAACTATAACAATATCATCCATGTAGCGTACATATAGTTTCTCACCAAGGTATCGCATTACATACTGGTCAACCTTATTCATATCTATATTTGCAAAATCTTGAGATGATACATTACCTAATGGTATACCTATTTTTTTGCCTTCAGGACTGCTATCAATTATTACGTGAACCAAATTGCGGAACTTTGGGTCATACTTAATCTTTTGATCAAGTATTTTCTTTAAAATATCATGTGGAATAGAATAAAAAAATTTTGAAATATCAATTTTTATAATCCATCCATTATCAGGCATCTTGTTTTCTTGGTTCTGCCATTTCTGAAGTCGCATATTGTGCTGTACTTTATCAACAGCCTTATGTGTACCACGCCCATCTAAACATGCGTATGTACTTTTTACATATACTGGTCCATAGATTTCCTTTAATACCATGTGCACACTATGTTGAACTATTTTGTCTCGAATACATGGAGCATTTATAATCCTTTCTTTTGGTTTATTAATTGTAAATCTAATGTAGTTACTAGGTTTATAAGTTTGATTTTTAAGTTCACGCCAAAGGTTTACAAGATTTCGTTCACGAGCCATGTCAAATATAATTGAATCTTTATTGTACTTTCGTTTACCTTTTTGTGCCTTCTTGTAACTTTGTTTAAGTAAATTGTAGTCACAAACTTTATCATATAAAGGATAATTCGACATAATGGCATTCCTTTCTATTTAGATTAGACTTGGCATTATGCCATTGTTCATGTGTTTACACTACTTCTCGTAGTGAAGGATTAACTCTCCCCTGAAGTTCAAACTTAAGTCCGACTGAACTTAAGGGTCATGTCAATGAAACCGTAGTCGCATTGATCTAAAATCTTACAGGGCGGGGCGCCACCCAACGTTATTGTTAGTATTATTACTATTGTTGTTATTGATATAGCGGGCGGACGAGTACCCACGGATAACACGATAGGAAGCCCATACAGAATTAACCCTATATTAAATTATTTAACTGCTGCTTTCATTAAGCCTCCAGTTATTCTTCCCAATTCACTTACTCTCTCTTGGAGCTGTAAGCATTTTCTTTCTGTTATATACTTTTGTTCTCTAGATATAGAAAATAGCACTAGTAAAAGTTTTAGATCTGCATCTACCTGATGAAAGTAGTGCATTCTATCTCTTTTTATATTATTAGCAAGCATAACGTTTCTAATAACTCTATAAAAAGCCTGCTTAATTTCCTGACAAAGTGCAAATTTCTCTGATTTAGGAAACTTCTGCAGCACTGGATATACCTCTTTATTAAGAAGTACTTCTGTTTTCTTTTGTAAAATTAATGGTTCCACTTATTGTCACCCTTCAATTATATTTTAACTGATTAATTTTAGCATACATGGTTATTTAAAATTATAATTTTGTTAGAAAATAACCCTTTTAGATATAAACCTTGCCACCGCCATACATACCTTGAAGTAAGTTAACATCATTGTTACTCTCTATTTTATCTACAAAAACATGTTTCATGTTAGAAGTGTTCAGTAAGTTTTGCATTGCTAACTGAAAAACTAAATCTGTTGTATCCGCCTGTATACTAGAAAGTTCTCTTTTTATATCTTCTTCAATCTTCTTATTAAGTGCCACATCATTATTAACAAGTATATTAAATATAGCGTTGAATGTATCTGCATGACACGGATCAGTAATCTCTAGCTTTCTTACTTCACCATTAAATTTAGCATTACTGGTATCAAAGTTTTCCATAGAACTCACTCCCTTCTACTTAAAATTCTTCAGTACATTCAATCGATATTTTACTATCTGAATCCATTTGTTTTGGAGTAAAATTCTTAATAAGAACTAAATCGCCCTCTTCGTCATATAGGCCAACAGCACTTATCTTTTGATTAAGCACTCCAGTTTCTCCTGGCATTAATTCAGCAGTAAAAATAACACTTAATCCATCTTGACTAAGTGTTGAGGTTTTAATCTTATTTTTTATTATCTCTCCAGCAACCTGCGTAGCAACTGAACTGGGTTTAATTACATCTCCATTTATATCGACCCCACCAGTTCCCCAGCCGGCCATTACTAACTTTGGTACTGGCGAACCACAATAATGTGCCTTAGCGAGCTTTTGCCTTGCCTTATTTGTTGTTATACTTGTTATAATTCCTGCCATATCCTGTCCTCCTATATATTTTGTAGTAAAATATTTTTATTACTTAAGTCTATCTCACCATTTAATTTATATTTACCATTTAAAGCTTTAAATCTATAAATTTCACCACTGCCTTTTATAGTTGTACTATTTCTAATTAATGCTGATACAAAACTATTTATAGTAGCATTAATAGTATTATTTACTGCTAGGTGAGAAAATGCTTTTTCAGTTATAAAGTAAAAAGTCTTTTTTATTCCATCTGGTCTAATAGCTCCACTTAAGTAATATTCTCCATTTAAGTCAGCTAACCCATTTAATAATAAATGCGTTGGAATATTATAAGCACTGTTATGAAAGCATATAGTAGTATTTATATCTGCAGTTACGCTTATTGTATAACACACTATATACTCTAAAAAATACCTAATTACATAGGCTAAATGAGCCGGTTTAATATCTTCAATAACTTCTTTTAATTGCTGCATATTAAAGTTAAATTCTCCATTTAAATTTATTCTAAATACATATTGTTTTGGTATATTTTCAACATAGCTATCTTTAACAAAGTTTTTAACTATATTTTCAACTTTTGTTATTGTAATAGGGCTTACTTGTGCAAGTTTAGCAATTACTTTAGCTCGTCTAACCTCTATAGTCTTGCCTTTATTATTTATTCCACATAAATCCTCCCATATGTCTATTGCCCATGTACATGTCTGAGGGAATAACTGTCTTTGTAAGTCATCAGTGTCAATATCTAACCTATTCAATGCATTACTTATAGAAACTATAATTTGATTAAACACTTCATCATCAAATAAAAATTCTGGTAAAGACTCTCTTATATATCCATAACTATTCATAGATTATTTCCCCTAATATTATTTTTTCTTCATCTGAGGTTATAACATTCTCTACTTTGCCATTTAATTTTATTCCTTTAAAGTCAGTAACCCCTTCTGTATTGGTGATTATAGCTTCACATTCCTTTAATTTTACGGCTGCACCTGGTTTAATTTCTTGTAGATATTTTTTTATATTATTTTCTATAATGACCTTAGTACTTTCCAATGAATCTGTTTCAAGGCCTGTTATTGTTATATTTAGAACTTTGTTTGTCACAGTAACAATTGTAACTGTAGCTCCTATAGGAGCTTTACCTTCACCTTTCCCATCAGTAGGATCTATATATGTTTTTACATTTTGAATTATCTTATTATCTAATGCGGTTCCATTGTCTCCATAAATAATTATCTTTACGGTACCGGGACCATCCCAGAGTGGAATTGGTTTAACTCCCTTTACTCCATCTATATCTTTAGCCCATCTTTCATAATCACTTTTATTCCCGCTACTAGGTGGATTTTGAACTCTTTGTAATATCCTTTCTCTATATTCATCATTTGTTTCAACATTACTACCACCCTGAATTTCTTCTTCATTTGTTACACTTGTTACACCTGGAATAGTAACAGGTATTTCCACTATATTGTTTATAGGCACATTATACTTAGTACCTATATCTATGGCCAATATATCAATACTAGCTTTTCCATTTACTATAACGCCATCTTCCATTGTTATATATTGCAATCCTGTCTTTGTTTGTACTAAACTGTTTTTTTTAATATAAGCAGTATTCGCACCTATAAATGTAACCTTACCACTAGCTTTCTTTCCTTTATTTTTTGGTATTCCTCTTGATTCTCCTAACAGTTCCAACCATTCATCATAACTTGTTTGAACAAAAACTAAGTTTAGAATTTCATTTAGTTTCATTCTATTTTGGAATATCTGTTGCGATGTTGGGGAAAGTGCATCATGTATAAAAGAACCCTCCGACTTATCTATATCATCAAATATATCATTTTTCATTTTCTCACATATTTCTAAATCAGATTCTTCTGTATATCTATTAAACACATATATTCACCTCCCCATAAACAGTTTCTACTGTGAAATCAATATCTAGTTTAGCTCCTTCAATTGTAATATTTAAATTATATATGTCTTTTAAATAAGGATTAATTAAAAGAGCCTCTTTTATATACCGTTCAACCTCTAGCTTTAATGCTGCATTGCTTAGTCCTTTCCCTATGAGTGAATCTAATTCATGTCCATAATTCCAGCTATAGGCCAAGTGTCTATATCTTTCAGTTTTTAATGCCTTCCATATCCATACTTTAAGAGCTTCATTTCCTTCAACTACCTTAAACTTACCATTCTCTAAAATAAATTTGTTTTTATCAAAATCCCATGCATATTCCTTACATAATGGTAATTCTTCACCTTCTTGTATTGTCTCTTGTATGGCCTTATCTAGTATTTCAGTATCATTAGGTAGAACACTCACATTCTCACCACCTTAGACAAAATAATATATGTTTGCCTATTTTCCATTGCTAGTAGGGCAACAATATCACCTGAGTTTAGTTTGCCTTTCCAATACTCATCTACAAATAAATTATCGCCGTCTATTTGTAGATCTTCTACTTTTACTATAGTACTTGTAACCATTGTGCCTAATTGAATAGCAGGAGGATTATTATCCGATCCTCTCTTTTTTATTATGTTTATTAGTTCAACATATGGGTCTTTCATATGCTAATCCTCCTTTGAATCCATTTCATTTTTATAACTTAAGTCTAAAGTCATAGTATATTTGTTGCTTCCCATTTCCCAAATATGAGTATCTCCATCTATATACAATAGACCATTTTGTAAGCTATCTATATAAAATATCTTAGTTTTTATAGCATACCCTGTTCTACATTCCCAATTGCCTAAAGCCTCTATGCTACATTCCTGATCAGCACCATGCAACATGTTTCCTGCAACCTGAGTAGGGTTTTTATCCTCTTCTTTTTGATATGTCTTTTGAATTATTCCATAGTATTCAAAAAGACTAGAATTTTCTACCTTGCTTAGATAATTACCCTTATCATCATAAATTTTAACCCTTCCAACCATGTTTTCCATGGTATCTTTATAACTTGTATTAATAACATTCCCGACATCATTATCCTTTTGGAATGCATTTATACATGTCAATTCATAGTCAACTACAGTAGCTCCTTTTTCGATAATTGAAACTTTAGTACCATCACATACTGGAATATACTGTTTCCCATTCTGCTTAGATACCTGAGTAAGTACTTCCATTATTGCCTCATATGCTGTTTTATCCTGTATAAGCCTATTAATTCTTATTCCTGTTTCAGGCATATTTCCACATTGTAAGCCCAATTCAGTTATAATTTTTTTTACTGCATCCTCTGCTAGTATATTCTTAAAATTAAAAGTCACAGAGCTTTTAAGGAGATAAATCAAATAATCATAAGCCATAATAACCAATTCCTGATGGGAATTTAGTTCTCTTTCCCAAACAATGCCTCTAAATATCTCCTTTCCATCTAGTACAATCCATATCTTTGAGCCTACTCCTATTTGAACATTTTCATGATTTCGGTCAAAAATGCTATAAAAAAAAGTCGCCTCGAGTTTACGAGCAACTTCATCTTTACTGCCACTTATAATTATTGTTTTAAGTAAATTTGTAGCATTTTCTTTCCAGTATCCATTTTGATTTTTATACATTATCCAAGACTCTATCATAAAGTTAACACCTGCCCAGGATAAATTAGGTTAGGATTTTTTATATTATTTCTACTTGCTATATCTTTATATTTCATACCATTACCATAGTACTTCTTTGCTATATTCCAAAGGCAATCTCCTTTTTTTACTGTATACCTTGTACCTGCAGAAGGCTTTTTAGTTGCAGGTCTTGGTTTCTGTGCTACATTATTTGATTTTGATGTGTTAACGGACTTAGCCACAACTTTTCTATATTCTTTAAAGTTTAAAGTAAAATAAACATCTCCAGTACCATCCCTCTCACCATATTGAAAATCCTCTATATAAAAAATTTGATTTACATTACTTTCAGTTATAAGTACTCTTACTTGCCCTAACTTCCTAAACCTTTCTATTAAAGCAACACATTCGTATGGTTTGGGGAAATTTGTATACTGACAAAAGTCATATACTTGAGCAGGAAAAAATGATGATAAAGAAATAGTAGCAAGCCCTGACTTACCTAATAAATTAACCTCGCCAACGTTCTCTACTACTATAGTTTCATTCATATTTCCAACACTAACCTCGAATTCTGAAGGTGGCACTGGGAGTTGTAGCTTGTCTTTATTTTGTAAAAGCCAAAATTCCATAAAGTACACCTCCTACTATGCCATATTAAAGCTAGTCTTTTTTAGTTTTCTTACAAGAGCATCAACTATTTTATCAATGTCAGATTCTTCTCTTACAACTATAGTATCAGCTAATTTTGCAATAGTAATGCCTCCAAAACCTTCTTTAAGGCTTCTATTTTCTTGAGCTGTAAGAACTCTTTCACCTTCATGCAGTTCTGCTAGATATCCATTGTAAGGCACATTTGACATTCCTGTGGCATGACTTCCATCAAGCTTACCTTTAACCCAACCAGCACCTTTTTGAACCAACTCAATAGTTCCTTTAATAGGATGCTGGAAGAATTCTCTTAGTTCATTCCATTTTTTCTTAATTGCCTCAGCAAATTCACTACATTTTTGTTTAACATTTTCAAAAGTTTCTTTGATACTCTCTATTTTAGGTTTGATAAAGTCTATTACTGCCCTTGTTTTATCCTGAATGCCACCCCAATTGTGTTTCCACGCCTGATAAAGTAATATACAAGCTCCTATTATAACTGCTATGATTGCCACAATCGGATTAGCTGCTAAGAATGCAAAAACTCTCCCTGCAGTCTTAATTATTCCCATACCAACTGTTCTAAAAATTTTAAGGACAGACATTAATCCCTTTCCTATTCCTTTTCCTGCTATACTAATAATTTTTAAAACAGTCTTAAAAGCAACAGTAGCCCCTCTACCTATTCCTTTAAAAACAGTGCCGAAACCTTTACCTATTGTTTTAAGCACAGTTAAAGTTCCTTTTAATCCTTTTGTAATTCCCTTTCCTGTAAACTTGCCAATACTTTTAAGAACATTTAATGTACCTTTTAAACCTTTCCCAATTCCTTTCCCTGTAAATTTGCCTATACTTTTAAATACGCTACCAATTCCCTTTAAATTATTCTTAGATGCTCCCTTTAGAAAACCTAATGCTGTTTTTAATTCTAAAAGTTCCTGCTTTAGTTTTCTTATATTTTTAGGTACATGTAATATAGTTTTCATAATTCCTGGGCCAAATTTTAAGCCTGCCAATATTCCTAGTGCTGCTTTAGGATTTTTACCTGCAAAATTTAAAAGAGGTTTGACTAGTTTATATGCTTCACCTGCTAATTTCCCTACTGTTTTTAACACATCTCCTATACCTTTTAAGGTATTTTTAACATTATTAAAGCCTTTTTCTATCTTTTCAGGATGTTTTTCTAAATCATCAAACCATTTTAAAAGTTTTTGACCTTGAGAATTTGCAAAATTTTCTACTTGTTTTTTTATAGCTCCAAATGCCTTAGATTGAGAAAAGCTTTCAAACCTTTTATTTACTTGTGCTAAAACCTTATTTATTGGAGGAAGAAATGCTTTACCAATATCTGCTCCCATACTTTGCATCAAACCTGTCGTTGTTGACCATTGTCCTAACATAGTTTCAGAAAGTGCGTCAGCTCCACCAGCATAATATGGATTTAATTTGTTTTTTACAATGCTATTATAAGCAGTGTTAAATTGATCATCAGTAAGGTTAGACATTTTCGTTTTCGTTGCAGCTCCTGAATCTTTAACGAAATCATCAGCATGAAAAGTAAATCCGAATTCCTTCATTCTTTCAGCTTCACCTTGCTTTAGATCCGCAAGAGCTTCCATTGCATCCATAACAGTTTTTCCTGGATTAAGTGCTGCCATGTTTTCAGCAAGCTTTACAAGTTCCATACCACCTTTTGTATCGCCTTGCATTATATTAACAGCCCTACGTCCCGCAGATATAACCTCATTGGTACTAAATGGCGTTACATTGGCATTGTGTCTTAGCTGTGCAATATAATCTTGTGTGGCTTTTTCAGCATCAAATCCTTTTTTACCCTTGTTTTGATATCCTATAAAATGTTCCATAGCGACTTCTTCTTGTTCTAACCTTGCACCAGCCCCTATTGTTGCATCAAACCCAGCTTTAGCAGTAGCTCCAAAAACAATTCCTGCGGCTAAATTTTTAAGATTGAATATACTATTTTTTATACCAGATATTACTTCCTTAGTTTTATCTATTGCTTTTAACACAACTCTATGAGGCCTTCCAGTTAAATTCCCTAAAGTGCTAAGTATATTCCTAAATGTCTGTCTGGTCATATCCCTTGCTGCAATTGTTATAGGTTTATTTTGATGTAGTCTTCTTAAGTTGTCTCTAACTTCTATTGTACTTCGCATGGCTTGGGTATTATCTACTCTAATTTTAGCTTCTACTCGAGTTTTTGCTGCATGTTCCATAGTTTCTCTAGCACGCTGTACAGATTGTTTGAAATCATTTGTCTGACTTATAATTTGTTGCATAGAAGCCATGTAGTTATTAGTATTAAACTCAATACGAGCACCAAGTCTTTCTTCATCAGCTATATGTCTCACCTCCTTTTTATAGGAATAAAAAAGACATCTTTAAAAGATGTCTTTACTCATATTTCTGATCTAATATTATATAAATAAAGCTTACATTTTCACCCAATGCATTTATGGTAAAATTATAAACCCCATATTTATTTCTCCACTCTGTTTTTAAACTATTTTCAAAATCGCATTGAACAGGTGATATCCCTAAACTTTTCAATATATTTTCGTTTTCTTCCGGATAACTAATTTTATCTTTAGGAGTAATTGTTATTCTAGCTGCAACCTTATCTATAAATAGTACTTCTATTTCATAATTGTTTTTTTCATAAATATTAGCAAAGCATTTTATGGTCTCACTAGAATTCTTAGGATGCCAACTAGTCTCTTCTTTTTCTTTTGGTTGTCCTAGTAAAGAATTAATATCTTCCTCACCTTTGTTTTTAACTTCTTCAATTTTAAACAAAGATTTAATATCTTCTTTTTTAACTTCTTGTTTAACACTAGTTTCAGTATCTATTTTTTCTTCTTTTTTAACTTCTTGTTCCTGATTGACCTTATCATTGTTTTTTACAACTTCCGTTTTCTTTTCACAAGCTGCTAAAGACATAGCTATAATAACACCAAGCATTACTATAAATATTTTTTTCATAACATCAACCTCCTAGTGTCATTATACTACATCCACGCTAAATATTGGCACCTTTTCTCTCTCCAATATTAATTCCTTGCGAGTTCTTTCCTCTATCTCTTTTTCAACGAAAGCTCTTAATACTAATTTGTCACCTGGTTCCAAATTCCAGTATTCTGATGGTTTGTTTAACCTTTTAGTTTTAAAAAGGTAATACATGGTGTTTACTTCACCATCAGAATTTATTAGTTTTTTATTTCCTCAACCGCCTTTTTACCAAAACCACACAACTCGTTTATATGGTTATACAAAGTTGCAATTTCTCCTGGTTTACCTGAAAACATTATTTGAACCAATTCTATAGGAGTGCGTGCTTTAAAATGTTCCATAAGTTCTTTAGATTTTAAGCTTGGCTCTTTAACCCCTTCTATAACAGTTAGTAATTGTATTTTATTATAATCTATATCGCTAATAGCATCTTCATCTACAGTTACCCCAGCCTCTTGAATTTCATTATATTTTTCAATTCCTATTGCCTGGATTGTAAATATAACATCCTCTCCAAATGCCTCTGATAAGCTTTGTATTTTAACCTCTTTTGTAGGTATTTTGACCTTACTTGTATCTGATTTTAATAATAAATCCATAACATTATTAGCCATTAATATTCCTCCTTAAAAGTAAAATCAGCCATAATCTTCTATGGCTGTATCCAATCATAAATTTCATACTCTGAGAATGTAAAAGGTATACTTTCTTCAAGTATCTTTTTAGCTTCCCAATTTACTAAGTCAAATTCATCAAAGGTTGCATCTTTTATTGCTACACGCTCTGCACCAACCACATCAGGATCATCTAGCTTACTTACAATAGTGCAAACTACACTCTTGCCTTCCTTTAATTTATTAGCTAGTTTTAAAAGCATCCTAGAGTTAGTTTTATTTAATTTTAAAGTTCCACTACCTTCAAAGCCTACAACCTTATATTTTTTACCCATAACTTTGCACATTTTAACTTCTTCTTTTATAAGTTTAACTTTAGCCTGCAAGCCTGTTGCATTGTCTAAGTAGTCTCCATCTAACCAGCACTCACCTTGAGTACCAGATATAGTTTTTTGTGCATCATATGCCATCTAGTACACCTCCTAAATAGTTACATTGATATTGAAGTCTTCCATTGCATCTGTCCATTTTAAATTAGAAGCTATAAACACTTTATCTTTTGTATTAGCTTCTTTTAAATCCTGGTCTTTCATGTTCTCAACATCTTCTCCAATAGATTCCAAATAAATTTTCTGTGCTGCTACGTCTATAAAAACTTTATTATACTCAGTTAAAGAATTATCTAGTAATCCTTCAAGCGCTAACTGGTCATTATATGCCTGTATAGCTGTTATAAGCAATATTTTATTATCATAGGTGTTTGCATATTTGCCAAGATAATAATCGCTTACTGTACGCTTTACATCATCATGCCACATATCATTCTTGTCCACTATTAATATTTTTCTAAAGTCCTCACCTTTATCCTTAGTAGTAGTAACTAAGGAGTTTATAGCTCTTGCAATCTTACACTTTTCACCATCATTAATTAAAATTAATTTGCCTTCGTTTATTGCTTTATCTGATTCTTCTTTAGTTAAATGAGGTACATCATCAACTTCTGGAAGAACCGTATAAGTAGCACTCATGTTAAGAGGACATCCTGCCAAAATGCCTGCTATTCTAGAACAGTATTGAGTTGCTGAATATGTTTTTTCACCAACTATAATATTATCTGTATCAAGATTAATAACTCCTTCATGATCTGCTGTAGTGTGTGGTAATACAACTTTAATTTTCACATCTTTTGTATCTCTAAGTCCTTTTGCCCAAGTGGCTATAATATTTGCTGCTTCTTTTTCTATGAACGGTATTGCTAAATAATTGAATCTAGTTACTTCTAAGTATTTTAAAGCTTCATCATAATTAGTAGCCTCTGGTTGTATCGCATAAACTATTACTTTTTTAGGCGGATTAACTCCTCCTCGGAGCGCCAACTCTATCTGTTCTTTATTTTCTATAGTAAATCCTGTTGGAATATCTGGTATAGTACTTATGTTTATAGGATTATTTACTGGACCTGTTTCCTTTAATATAAGAGCTACAATTCCTCTTTGCCCTCTCTGCATAGCAGTACTAGCTTTGGTTTTAAAAGTTATATTTACATTAGGTAATCCTAACATTCTCTACACTCCTTTCTTTTATAAGATGATATCTTTCATTACATTAGAGTTCTCAATATCTTTTTCAATTAGTTCATAGTAGTTAATAGGTACCTGGAAGTGTAGTATCGTGCCAATTCCATCATTAATTATTTGAGATTGAGCATTGTCTAATTTGATATTTCTATCTTTAATGGCAATATGACTTTTAAACATATCTTCCAAATCATCTGTCATATTTAACACTTCTTCAGTAGAATTTACTTCCTTGGGAAAGTACTGAATATCAACTAATAAGAACCTAGACTTAACATTCTTGCTTTCTCTTGTTGAACTACCAGGAATTAATTGCACAAAAAAAGCAGGTGATTCAAAACCCTGCTGTATCTTTTCATCATATATATTTATTCCAGGATACTTCTCACTTAATTTTAAGGTAAATGCATCCCTTATATCGTTATACTTAATCATATACTATTCTCCTAACACTCTATTAATCCAACGCTTTAATTCACCTGGCAATTGAGCATTTAATTCTTCTACACTTATTTTCAACATATGCACTCCAGGAACATAAGCTATAACTCCTTTTGCTTTATAGTGTTTAGGATTACTAGTTACTCCTAGCCTTGTTCTATGTCCAAATTCCACATGAGGTGCATATTCAGTATTATTGAAAACTTCTATATACCAGCCATTGTCTCCCCTTACCATATCACCTATTTCCCAATTTCTTCTCAACTCTCCTGTATCACCTACTGGAGTTCTTTGTTTAACTTTTCTTAGTAACTTATTTGCCAATTTTAATATTTCAGTTTCAATTCCCTCTGGAAACTCTACTTTTATTCTTTCTAATTTAGCTATCCATTCATCTAAACCATCAATTTCAAACATTTAGTTTCTATCCTTTCTTGTTAAAGGTACCTCTAAATGACTTGAATAAGGAAATGGCTCTCCAGCTATATAATTTTTTTTCAGTCCACTTTCAAATGTTACCTGAACATCATCACCTGCAGCAATATTTGTGTCTGGTCTACAAAACATAACAACTGTATATTTTATATTAGCTACTGTTTCAGTTTCGCCTAGTATTTGAGGTTCTTTTTTAGAAATAGCACATTTAACACTTTCTGCCTTTATCCCATTTTTAAAAGCTATAGCTCCATTAGGTTTTGTATATGGTATTTGACCGCTTATTGTAGCTTTATCAAAGTAAGTTAATTCAAGGAGTGCTGCTTCATCCATACTACCAAGCCACCTTCCTAAAACTATTTAATTCTTTCATGTCTAAATTGCTAAAATTTAATAGTGTTTTTTCATCTTTCTCAGACATGGTAGCAAATTCAATTTTAGTATCTCCCCTCTGAATTGACTTAACTTCCCTGCTACTGTTATCACTGCTTGTTGATTGTAGCTTATACTGCATTATGGAAATAACTTTATCCTCTACAAAACCTTGAAGCTCTATAGGTAATTCTTTTAAATTACAATAATTAAGCACCTTTTGAGTAACTTTACTTATATAACGATTAATAAGTTTATCCTTAGAGTTATCTATTATCTCTAAAACATCTTTTATATTTTCAAGCATATTAACACCTTGTATAATGAACATATAGTAAAAATTCATTATACTTTTCCTTTCTTAAAG
>ENA-UOOE01001754-UOOE01001754.1-fermentation-metagenome-genome-assembly--contig:-NODE-1754-length-17441-cov-4.781261_pt1 | contig 17441 bp, 17 predicted proteins | sample MGYA00245776_ERZ724021 | MGnify/ENA primary metagenome ERZ724021 (study PRJEB28704, sample SAMN03018321) | fermentation metagenome | biome: anthropogenic terrestrial biome; feature: soil; material... | reverse complement strand
CAAGAGATCCCCTGTGAGATTCATTATCCGTCTGATGTTGCGTCTGCTGCGTTGTTTTATGTAACCAGCGCCATTATTGACAGCAGCAAGGTGCTTCTGACCATGAGCGATACAGTCGCGGCTACTGTTCTGGCAGATGGCTTTGTTGTAACGGCAGATGGCAAAGCCGATGTTGTAACAGCAGCTGCACGTAGCGTCAACGCAACCAATACAATTTTGCTGACGCTAACGACAGCACCGGCTGCAGGCGTTCCGGTAACTGTAGCATACGATAAGCTGTCCGACGTGACAAAGCAAGTTGTTTCTGCCGCGGGTGCAGCATTAGCAGCGTTTCCGGCTCAGGCTGTAATAAATAATTAATGGGGGCGCCCGGAAAGGCGCTTAAAAATTCAATTTGAAATGAACTCTTTCGCGGAGTATAATTAGGACGAGCAAAGAGTAGCGTATGGGCGATTAGCACTTCCCGATAAGGGAGGTGGTGCACATGGAGTATTTGGTAGCAGCGATTATTTTATTAATAGTTGCCACAGGATACATAATGAGCATAAAAAAATAACCGCCCCGGGCTCAAACGTGACGGTTATTTTAACTGAAACAATGGGCTAACCGCTTGTGCGGTTTACTCTTTGCTTTTCTATGCTCAGAATACAACCAAATGACTGTATTGTCAATACCGGATAACAGTATCTTTTTGTGGTTGAAGCACTCGGAAACGGGCGCTTCTTTATTTTTTAGAATGGAGTGCTTTACATGATTCGAAAACTGATTACGTCAGACCTTTTCAAGATGTCCCGCATTATCAAAAAAATGGGTATCAAAAAAGATATCGAAAACCTTGCCCGCGATACTTCCGGGCTTTCTGATGCCGCAAAGAAAAAGGCTGAGCAGCAGCTCGAAATTGACCTTGCAATGTTGTTTGTAGAAAACATTGGCAATGCGGAACAGGAATGCTATAAATTCCTTGCGGATTTGTCCGGGAAAAAGCCGGAAGAAATTGAAAAGCAGCCTCCGGAAGATACATTGAATATGCTGGACGAACTGTTTCAGCAGGAGGGCTTTGGCAGTTTTTTCTCCACAGCTGTGAAATCGACGCAGTAAAAGCACTTGACCTTCTATGTGCCCGGTATGGTGGCAGTATTGGCTACATTCTGTCGCTTGATGCTGATAGCGGCTATGAGCTGATTGAGGGGGGCCGTCCTGGCACCCGGTTAATGAATTAACTATAGACCGGTTAGATATGCAGGATTTGGAAGAACGTAAGTGGAATATTACTTAAGTGGTCACTTAAATTTTGAATATTAAATAATGAGGTGACGTTGTATGCTGCAGGTTTTCATGTCGATATGGTATGTATGGGTAATTATCCTGCTCTTATCAATTTACAGGGTTTTCCGTCCCCAAATTAAAGGGTTTATCGGGGAAAAGGTAATCGCTTATGTGCTGAAACGTCTTGATCCGACTAAGTATAAGACAATAAACGATGTTATGGTTGAAACAGAAACAGGGACCAGCCAAATTGACCATGTCATTATCTCTAATTACGGTATCTTCGTCGTAGAGACCAAAAACTATTCTGGCTGGATCTTTGGGGATGACCACAGCCAGTATTGGACGCAGGTTATATACAAGAATAAAGCGAAATTCTATAATCCCGTCCGGCAAAACCAGGGACATATTCGGGCTCTTAAAGCTGTACTGGCTGATTACCCTGATTTGCTATATATACCTATTGTAGTTTTCTCCACTAACGCAGAACTAAAGACCAAGACTTCTAGCCTGGTTATTTACAGCACCCACTTGTTGCGCACCATCCGCCACTATACTGAGAATGTGGTCAGTGATGCTGTTAAGGAGGAAGTTTTTCAACGCCTGGAGACGTTGAATATTAGGGATAAAGAAGCACGGACCAAACATGTTGCAGATATCAAATCCTTTACTGTTCCCACGGATACTTGTCCTCGCTGCGGAAGTGAGCTAGTGGTCAGGCAAGGAAAATACGGACAATTCACGGGATGTTCCGGTTATCCTAGGTGTAGGTATACTCTGCAAGCTTCTAAACGTAGGTGATTAAGGCCGGTTACAATAACCAGCATTTTAAGGCTTTTTAATAATTCCAATAAGAAAGGGATCTTGTTGCAACAGTTCGCTTGATAGCTCATATTCCTTACATAAATCTTGTAGATCATTTTGGATAACGGGCCGGTCCATTTTAAAGGTGCTAATAAAAATTACACAACCTGTATCTTTCACAATCCGCAGAGATTCTTTCAAGATATCTTTGAGATTCTCAGCTAAATGCCCTATTGCATTATAGGCAACAATAGTATCGAATTGCTCGTTTTTAAAACTCGTCCTTCTAGCATCCATTACCTGGAAGTGTATCTGGCTATTATTAATTAGATCTGGATGCAAGCGAAAAGAATCTAAATCGATGCAGTTGACACTATTTGCATACTTGATTGCTGCTAAAGAGAATTCTCCTGCTCCGCATCCAATTTCAAGAATATCCATACGGCGGATGTAAGGCAAGAGATGGTTAATTGCCTTGTCAACAACTTTAGCCATAATCTACCTCCTAGTTTTACTGGGCTATCGAGTGTTAAACGAAAAGTGGCACTCAGTATCCCAAGTTAATGCCCTGGAGGATCTGACCTTATAAGCAAACCTAATAGAAACGCCACTTCTGCCAAGATAAGCACCTTTAAATATCTTATAACCGGGGATTTCCCAGCTCTTTCGATAGTTCCACAGCTAACTGTGCTCCTACCTTGGCGTTGTTATAAACTAATTGAATATTTGCCTCCAGACTCTCTCCCTCAGTGATTTCCTTTACCTTCGCCAGGAGAAAGGGAGTGGTTTCCTTACCCTTAATTCCTTTGAATTCAGCTTCTTGTACTGCTTCATCTACTACCCGGCTAATTACATCATAATCCATCTGGTATTGTTCCGGGATAGGGTTTGCGACGACTATCCCGCCATTTAGTCCTAAGTCCCATTTTGCCTTGACCGCTTGTGCAAGTTCCGCGGGGCTATCTACCAGGTAATCAACGGCAAAACCGCTTTTTCTTGTATAGAATGCCGGCATTTCATTTGTGCCGAAGCCAACTACAGGAACACCATGAGTTTCTAAATACTCAAGGGTCAAGCCAATATCTAGTATAGATTTGGCGCCGGCACAGACCACAGCGACATTTGTCTGGGCTAATTCCTGGAGATCTGCAGAAATATCAAATGTCTGCTGCGCTCCCCGGTGTACGCCGCCAATGCCACCTGTGGCAAATACCTTTATTCCTGCTAAATTAGCGATTATCATTGTGGCGGCAACGGTTGTTGCCCCATCTAATTTCTTCGCTATTATGAAGAGGATGTCTCTTCTGCTTGCTTTTACTACTTCCTTGCCCTTGGCTAGGTATTCAATCTCTTCTCTTGTCAACCCGACTTTTAATCTTCCCTGCAGTATAGCTATAGTTGCAGGAACGGCGCCATTCTCTCTAATTATCTTCTCGACATTTAAAGCGGTTTCGACATTCTTGGGATAGGGCATGCCGTGGGAAATTATCGTAGATTCCAAGGCTACTACAGGAATGTTCCCTGCTATAGCCTTGGAAACCTCAGGGGTGATATCCAAGTAAGAATTCAACATATTAAACCCTCCATTAGTCTAGTTACGTTTTCAACGGACATGTTTGGGTTGATTGTATTTTCATGGGATAAGGCCAGTGCAGAAGCTGACGTGGCGAATCTTGCGCAATAATCAATGTCAAAGCCCTTAATGGAACAGTGGACTAATGCCGCCATAAAGGCATCACCTGCGCCTGTGGCGTTTACCACTTTTATTTTATGAGCAGGCAAATGACCTTTGTTGGCGCCGTCAGTATAGTATAGGCCGTCTTCGCCAAGGGTGATAAAGACTCGTTTCACGCCTTGGCGCAGAAAATATTCCCCGCAGGCCTCAAGGTCAGCTAAATTATTAATCTTTAATCCTGAAAGTATCTCTGCCTCAATCTTATTGGGTTTTATGGTGTGGAATTTGCCGATAAAATCCTTAACCTTAATTGCCTTAACAGTGGATACAGTGTCTAAGAAGAAATCCGTTTGGTTATAGTGGATAAGTATATATTCAATTACATCCTTTGGAATGTTGGTATCGATTACACAGACTTTAGCGTTGTCGATTAATTGCCTTTTTTGTTTGATAAAATCGATGCTGAGTTTAGCGAGGATGTCCATGGCGGATATAGCCACATGCATATCTCGCTTTTCGTCCAGCACTGCCAGGTAGGTAGATGTAGAATGCCCCTTCAGGATTAATGAATCTTGCATGTCCAGGCCGGCGCGCTGTGCTTCAACTAATATCTGCTGCCCGTATATATCATTTCCTACAGCGCTAATAAGTTTTGTTGGCACACCCAATTTTACAAGGTTTTCGGCGATATTTCTTCCTACCCCGCCAGATGACATCTTTACTTGTCCAGGGTTTGAATCCTGCGGCACTAGGTTTGACAGCGGAAAGCCTATGATGTCTACATTCACTCCTCCAACTATGGTGACAAACTCTTTCATCGCCTTCACACTCCAAAATCTAGTATCTACATTCTCCGCCATCTACGTAATTTAAGTTTCCAAATCAATTTCGGAGCCACAAGGATAATAATTACCGTCAGTATTACTATTGCCCCGGCAATGATGCCGATTTTCCAATATAGCCCAGAACGGTCAGCTGTTTTGGAGGAAGTATCAATAGCCAGCAAATCCGTAGCGGTAATTCCCTCCTCGGGGATAGGGAGTTTCACTTCTTTTTCAAAGCCCCGATAGGTTTCAATTGTCTTTTCGTGTAGGGAGATCTTCCAGATCTTTTCAAAGTCCCGGTTAAGGGCAAAGTAAATATTACTTCTCAGCGGGTCACAGACCAGGGAACAGAGGGTAAAGTCCTGGGTGGTCTGTTTTAACGCCTCAAAGGCATGGTCAATGTCGAAACTATCCAGGTGTTGATCAATATATTCGTAGGCCTTGATGTACCGATCTGCCCCCGTTCCGTATACCATGTTATAGGGCAAGCCTTTGAATAAAGAGTTGGGGAAATTTGTCATGACGATGAAATCTCCGGCTATAGGTAGAATCTCGTTTTCTTCTTTCCCGACTTCTAATATAGCAGCGTTGCCCTGTGGGTCAGCGGCTAATATATGGCAGCCTTGGTTAGTTAGCTGGACAAATTTTTTCATCTGGATATTGTCGATTACTCCTGGGACATCGATATTCGGGTTGAGCAATTGCATTAATATCGCTTCAGATACTACCTGACTAATAAAGAGTTCATCTTCAGCAAGCTCACTAAAAATATCTTTGCCTGCTCCGGCAGGTCGCTGTTCCTGAATAGAGTAAAAAAGGCCATTACTCATTATTGGCGAGTAGCCATCATTCCCCTCGATATCAAAAACTAGGCTGAAGAATTCAAAGTTATCACCATATCTGCTTTCATTTAAAACCATAAATTTAAGTTCTGTGTCATAGAACCAATCAAAATTCATTCCGTAGATAGGCTCCTGGCTATATACAGCAAAACTGGTGCACGCCATGGCCGGGGAGCTGCTGAAAACCAACAAAAAAGCAACAAAAAAGAAGGTCCATCCGGCCTTGACACTCAATCTCTTTGCATAAGGCATGTCTCCTGCCCCCTCCACAATTGCAAATTCTATTTTGACTAACATAACCTATCTATATATTCGACGCGCTTTGCAGGTATCCTTGCAAATCCTTTTAAATTGGGTTAGGTGCCGGCCCAGTGTTCCTACTGCTGAAATAACTACAAAGGCAGTTATAGAAGTAAAAAACAATGGGCCACATAGGTAGCCCATGCTTATCTGGCAGGGCTTTGGTGTTTCCGATATCCGTAATCCCCAGTGCAGGTCAAAGCCTGGTTTCTTTTCAAACTTCTTATGTTCATACAAGCCCAAGCAAAGACTCACTCCTTCATATTTCGAATTCATCCTTCTGAGTCACTGTGCTGAGTTATTCAGAGGGATTATTCGACAGGGGTGGGTCATTTTCATTCTGGCGATCCGGGGCAACTGTCGGTGGCGCCGCACGACTAATAGTACAATAAACAGAACGAAATTCAGGAAATGGCGCACAGATTTGTTGCGTTGTGTTGTGCGCCATGGTAATTTATGATCAGGAGGTGTTCATATGCTACAAAAAGAAGGTTCCGTAATAACTGCAACTGAGTTGAAGCAGAATCTGGGAAAATATTTAGATTTTGTGGAAGAGCAGAATGATGTGGTGATTACAAAAAACGGCGTCAAAATTGCCAGGCTTACTCCTTATGTTACAGATATTGAGCAGTACTTTACAGTAAGAGAAAAAGCCTTGGACTACCAATATGGCGGGAAAAAGGTTTCTTATGAAGAATTTATGGAAATCAGTGAAAAAAGCACTTTGAGAATGGAGCTAATCAATGGTGAAATCCATTTATTATCATCTCCCAATATAGGGCATCAGGAGATACTAGGCCGTTTGTACCTCTTATTTAATGAATACTTTAATGGCAAGAAATGCAGAGTTTTTCTTGCACCATTTGATGTGCATTTGAAAAAGAAGGACATGAAAACTCCAGACGTTGTCCAGCCTGATCTGTTGGTAGCCTGTGACCTTGAAAACAATGTAAATGAAAAAGGTCGATATATGGGAACACCGGACTTGGTAGTTGAGATATTATCCGATAGCACACGTAATAAAGATATGATCGACAAGTTAAACTCTTACATGTTGTCAAGGGTTAAGGAATACTGGGTTGTTGACCCTAAGCAGGAGACAATCATAATATATAGTTTTGAGAATAATGAAATTGATAGGATAAGGGCGTTTGAAAAAGGAAGCGTTGCCCGTTCCATGTTATTTGATGGGCTCTCTGCCAATATTGACAACTTGTTTAGCTACCTAATATAACTTTCACTGGAAGGTGCCCCATGACTGTTAGTTTATTTTTTCTAGATACCTTCGGTCAGTTATGATAGAATATTAAAAACTTGCCTGGGGGGATTGGGAGTGGATGATACCAAAGTCGCTGTACTTTTGGAGGACATAAGATCACAATTCCGGGTTCTTGGTGATGGACTTCAAATGCTAAACGAGAAAATTGATGCCCAGGGGCAGAAGTTGAGCGCTAAAATTGACTCTTTGGATCACCGGGTGATTTCTCTGGAGGTCTCTAACTCCAACGAACATCGCTTGATTCTTCAGATGATCAAGGAATTGAGCGAGGAGCAACAGAAACTGAAACGTGCGAAATAATACCGTGCATCTGCACGGTTTTTTTAGCGCGTCTCAAAGATGGATCTACCTGCTTCGCCTCAGGGTCAGCTACTGAGCGAATGGACACTAGCTTGGAGCAACTATCCCGCTGCATTTATGTCGGCGGGATTAATATTTACGATTAACACCGTTATGCACTACCACTTCTTCGGGTCCCTTCCGGGCGTCTAGTCATATTTCCTTGAATGCTGACTGTAAGCAGGGTTTTTGTGGTAATTGTAGAATATTGTCAGTATATCTGATTTTCCCGGATGAAATTTACCGAATCCGCTCCTGCAAGTATATGGAGTGTCGGGTTATTTTGCGGTAGACCGCCTGAGGCGTCAGCGCTTTAAACATCCGAAGAGCTCCAGCGGCTGAGCAAGAACTTTTAAATCCGCCAGACGAATGCATTCGGAGGGCTTCATTGAACCAAAGACCAGAGGTATCCTGGTAATAAAGAAGGCTTAGGAGCAGTCTGCATTGTCGATGAAAGCCAGGACCTAATAGCAATTCATGGCCCCGAACAAAGATATCGTAGCTGTGGCCATTGATGATGAGGCCACCCTAAAGCGAGCTTTAAGAAAGGAACGAATCGAGTTTGTATTGGAGGAAAAAGGTTATTTCCGAAATGCCCAAGAACAGAGTTTTCAGGACAAGCGCCTGCAGGCTTTGTGGAGATAGACAAATTTGCAAAAGAATGCATATCCTCAACATGGGGATAGTGGATGACACCCCTTCTATCAAGCTGATAAGGGTGATAGCCTTTGCCTAATTTGATGCGGATATGATTGTCGAGAAAAACTAAGAGGGTAAATCAATAGCCAAGTTCAGACTGTACTTTAAGGAAGGTAGCCCACGGAAGAAACCAGTTTTGATCCCCAAATTTTTAAGAAAGGTGGAAGCGGGGGAGATTACCATAATAAGTGCCCCTAAGAAACTAGGCATAAGCCGTGGCACATGGTATTCTCTTGCGAAAGAGCATGGAAAGGTTCAGAGTTGTTCCTAGTTTTAAAATGAGTATTCTGTTTCTTGTCCTGTGTGCCCCGATGGTTTTTATACCGCCGATATGGATGGTGATGTTTATAATAGGAATTGGCCTTTTAATAAGAGACAATGCCGCAAATAAGAGGTACAACAAGGAATTAAAAGATTATCTGGCCGAAAAAAAAGCTCACGGTTTCCTATTTACTCAATTTATTGGCGGGGTAGAAACCATACCACCCAATGCAGAATGTATCGTTTGTATCAGCGAAGAATCGCTTGATATTCAGTGCGGGAAAACAACAATTACTGTTACATACGAATCCCTTGCTGGATACGGGATATTTGCCCACAAAGAGATTACCGATCATTTCGTCAGTCGGAACAAGGGTGTGGTTAGCAGGGGAATAACCGGGGGCTTGTTATTCGGCCCTGTAGGCGCAATAATCGGCGGCATGACCGGTGTTGGCAAGGGAGTAAAGCATATAGAACACTCGCGAAACACCAATTATCTTGCCATTAGCACCGAGACCAAAACTTTGGTATTCACCGTTCTTGCCATCAATGCTAATTTAAAGACATACAGCCGAGGGGTAACAGATTGGGTAGTAGGGCGAATACCACAAAGAGAAATAGTATTATCGGATTAACCCCTTAATTCTGGACACAATTGCATGATTCTGTAAGTATCTTAGTGTTTATGCTGAACAATATATTCCTAAAGGGTGGTGCGGACGAAAACCTGGACTTAAACTGGTCAGGAGGTAGTCCAAGTGTATTCTATGAAGACCGTATACGAGCAGTAGAACTTTACATCAAGTATGACCTCTCTGCTACCGACACTGTAAAGGAATTCGGGTATCCAAGCAACAAGATGCTCGTGAGATGGTTCAGGAAGTATCAGGAGACCGGTCGGCTGCATGAGAGCTATATTAAAAACCGGTTATATACCCAACACCAGATGGGGGTTGCTGCTGTTAATTACTATCTAGAGTAGCCCAGTAACATATAGACGAAGTATTGGTTTAGCAGAATAAAGAAAACCAAAAAAACAGTCCGCATGCCCTTGGTGAGCCGGAGCAGGAGTGCCATACCCGATTATTTCCGCATGGGCAAGGTCAGGCAACAGAACACTGGTACAAGTAAAAACTGGGGAGAATATGGACATTCTTTTCAATTTATCCTCCGCTGCCGTGGCAGCGGCTTTTGTTATACTCTACTAGGAAGGTTTTTTCATTGTTCTAGTAGAATCCATAATAGTGGTTGAATGTGCAGTTATCAGCACCTGTGGTGAGGGTGACACCTTGAAAATTGTGATAACATCAAATCCATTTGCGCATACCAAGAATTGAAAGATCTGCTTAACATTATTGCAGAACTTCGCTTCATTTTTACCTCGCCAGCATTCGTAACAGGGAAAGCTCCTAAAGAAAAGCGGGAGTTTTATATTACCCGCCCTAATCCCGAGTGAAGTCTGTTCGGATTGGAATTTCAGGTAATGCTACGGTTGATGTATCCGTTGACGGCAAAGCGAATCATTTATGATATTACCTGGCTTCAGCGATGTTGTCGTACATCACCGCGCAGTCTATCCGACTTAGTGACGGTCTCCACATTGTGGACGACTGCAAGGATATCAAGCGTAACAAGGCACTCAATATGATTTTACTACGCTTATGCAGGGGCAGTATTGCAGAATGATGATGTGTGAACTATAAACAATCCCCAAAGATATGATACTATGCACATCGATTGAAATTAATGGGCAATGAACAAGAAGGAGGCAAATTTATGGCAGTATCAAACGGAAACAACACAGCGTCAATCGGTTTTGAAGAGCAAATTTGGGCGGCGGCGGATATTTTGCGCGGCAACATGGACGCTGCCGAGTATAAGCACGTCGTTCTGGGGCTTATCTTCCTAAAATACATCTCGGACAAGTTTGAAGAGCGATATCAGGAACTTCTCGCCGATGATGACGACGTGGAGGACAAGGACGCCTACACTGAGGTAAATGTTTTTTATGTACCACCCGTTGCACGGTGGAATGTGATTGCCGAATGGGCACATAAAACCGGAAAAATTACAGATGAAAACGGAAAAGAAGAGTATTTTGACATTGGTGGTATAATTGACCGGGCTATGCGAGCTATCGAAAAAGAAAACAAACGCCTTAAAGATGTTCTTCCTAAGAACTATGCCCGTAGCGAGTTAGATAAAAGGCGACTTGGAAACGTAGTCGACCTGTTCACCAACATTCAGATGATTGAGCACGGCACAGATATGGACATCCTGGGACGTACCTATGAGTATTGCCTCGCAAAATTTGCTGAGCAAGAAGGAAAACGTGCGGGTGAATTTTATACACCGTCCTGCGTTGTTCGGACGCTTGTTGAGGTTTTGAAGCCCTTCAAGGGCCGCGTATACGATCCCTGCTGCGGTTCGGGTGGAATGTTTGTGCAATCGGCAGACTTTGTAAGTCATCATGCAGGCAACATCAACAACTTATCAGTATTCGGACAGGACGCTAACCCGACAACCCGCAAAATGGCATTGATGAACCTTGCCATTCGTGGCATCGAAGCCGACCTTGGCGGCTACAACGCCGACACATTCCATAACGACCTACACAAGACACTGAAAGCGGACTTCATCCTCGCAAATCCTCCGTTCAACCTTTCGGACTGGAACGACGGCTCGCTGAACGACGACCAGCGCTGGAAGTATGGTTTGCCGCCTTCCGGCAACGCAAACTTTGCCTGGCTTCAGCACATGATTTATCACCTTGCACCGAACGGTAAAATCGGTATGGTGCTTGCCAACGGCTCTCTCTCTTCTCAGAGCGGAGGTGAGGGTGAGATTCGCAAGAAGATAGTTCAAGACGACCTTGTGGAAGGCATCATTGCCATGCCCACGCAGTTATTTTACACCACTCAGATTCCCGTTTCGTTATGGTTTATTAGCCGCAATAAGATACAGAAAGGTAAGACACTATTTATCGATGCCCGCAAAATTGGAACAATGGTTAATCGCCGTCTGCGAGAGATGACCTCCGAGGACATAGCAAAGATTGCCACGACCTTCGAGGCGTTTGATAATGGGACACTTGAGGACGTGAAAGGCTACTGCGCAGCCGTCACCACCGAGGACATCGCAAAACATGATTTCATCCTTACGCCTGGGCGGTACGTCGGCATTGAGGAGCAGGAGGACGACGGCGAACCCTTTGAGGAGAAAATGGCACGTCTGAGTGGCGAACTCTCCGAGATGTTTAAACGATCGCACGAACTGGAGGACGAAATTCGGAAAAGGCTGGGGGCGATTGGGTATGACATTTAAAACTAAGCGGGTTGGCGATGTGATTGACGAAATCGCTATGGGTCCCTTTGGTTCAAACATTAAAGTCGATTGCTTTGTCCCCAGTGGGATTCCGGTTCTTAACGGGAGCAATCTTACTGGATTTACCTTGACCGAGGAGACTTTCAACTATGTAACGCCTGAAAAGGCGACTTCCTTGAAAAGAGCCGTTGCATGGCGTGGCGATATTGTCATTACGCACCGTGGGACACTGGGGCAGATTGTTTACATCCCTGCCGATAGCAAACACGAGAAATATGTTATCTCACAGAGTCAATTTCGGGTACGATGCAAAGAAACTGAGATGTTACCAGAGTTTATGGTGTACTTCTTTCATTCCAGAGAGGGAAAACATCAGCTTTTGTCCAACACCTCTCAAGTAGGAGTACCAGCGTTGGCGAGACCTTCCTCGACGTTTCAAGAACTTGAAATGCCGGTTCCAACTATCGCAGAGCAACGTGTCATTGTCAATACGCTCTCTGCCCTAGATGCTCGGATAGCTGAAAATAGGAAGATAAATCATCATTTAAAGAAGATAGCACAGGCCGTTTTTAAGTCATGGTTCGTTGACTTCGAGCCGTTCGGCGGCGAAATGCCGGTCGATTGGCGCGTAGTCGAATTTTCGTCTTTTCTCACAATCAGAGTGGGGAAAAGCAATGATCCGTCAATTCCGCTGTTTTCGGTTACAGATACTGGGATATATCCACGTAGTGATAAGTTCAACAAAAACTTGTCCAAAGCAGAAACCAAAAACAAAATCGCATACGAAACCGATATCGTCTTTGGAATGAGCCGTGAAATCCTCAACTGGGGTATTATGCGCGCTCCTATCGGTGGAGTGAGTTCGGCATATAACGTGTTCGCTGTTGCCAGCGATATTAACTCCAAGTATTTAGAATCATTCATCAAGGCTCACTCCTTATATTTCAAGGACTTAATTCGTCCAGCTACCCGTGAAGGACAAAGCGTTGATAAAAGCGCGTTGATGTTGAAGTCCATGTATCTACCACCGGACGATGTGCTTGCCGAGTATTACGCAATCGAGGATTCTTTAACCTCAGAGATACAAGGAAACGGGAAAGAATCAGCCCACCTTGCTGACCTGCGCGATACGCTCCTACCCCGCCTGATGTCAGGCGAACTGTCCGTTGCTGAAATCTAAGCAGCTAAATGATGATTTACCACTCCTCCTGCTAGTATTAATATCGAATTATTAACAAAGCAGGAGGAAAATATGAAAGACAAACTTATTACAGAAATACAGGTAAGCATGGCGTCGATGCTAAATGCGTCGCAACTGGAGGAACTCAGAAGGGTTCTTACAAACGCCCTCCACGGCATAGAGGTAACAGAGAAAAAGGCTTACGAACCAAACGAAGCTAAAGATAACGAAGGATTACTGGACGTGTTCATTGCTGCGAAACGAATAGAAGGCTGTAGTGAGAAGTCATTGAAATACTATAACTCTACCATTCGGCAGATGCTCTGCAGCTTGGATAAGCCCTTGCGTGAAATCAGCACGGACGACCTGCGGGGCTATCTGGCTGATTACCAAAAGAAGCGCAACTCTAGCAAGGTGACGATAGACAATATGCGGCGAATATTTAGCAGCTTTTTTGGATGGCTTGAGGACGAGGACTACATCCTGAAAAGCCCAGTTCGCCGGATACATAAAGTAAAGACGGACAAGCCGATTAAGGAGACCTTCAGCGACGAGAGTTTGGAACTGCTCAGAGATGCTTGCGAAGAAATTCGTGACCTTGCGATGGTTGACCTGCTCGCATCGACAGGAATGCGTGTCGGAGAACTTGTGGGATTAAACCGTGAGGACATAAACTTTCACGAGCGGGAGTGCGTAGTGTTCGGCAAAGGTAATTGCGAGCGGGTTGTCTACTTCGACGCTCGGACGAAAATCCACCTGCTGAATTACCTCGACAGTAGGTATGACGATAACCCCGCGCTGTTCGTATCGCTGGATAAGCCACACGAGCGACTGCTCATCGGTGGTGTGGAAACCCGGCTCCGCGAAATCGGTAAACGGGCGGATATGCAGAAGGTACATCCGCATAAATTTCGCAGGACCCTCGCCACGCGAGCTATTGACAGGGGCATGCCCATAGAGCAAGTACAGCGTTTACTTGGTCATGTAAAGATAGATACGACCATGCAATATGCAATGGTAAACCAGGCGAATGTTAAGAATTCGCATAGGAAATATATCAGTTAGGAGGCGATGGGCATGGGAGATTGGAAGCCAATAAGGATAGGCAATATATGCAAGCTAAATCAACAAACTTACTCTTTGTCGGAGAAGTGGCCGTACGTTAACTATTTGGATACGGGTAACATCACGGAGAATCGTATAAATGAAATTCAGAAGATCGTGACGGATCAGGACACCCTGCCGAGCAGAGCAAGGCGAAAGGTTGCCGTTGATGATATCCTCTACTCGACTGTGCGCCCAAATCAACGGCACTACGGCATCTTGAAAGAGGTGCTGCCGAATATGCTTGTGTCTACAGGGTTTGCAGTCATCACGGCCGATAAGTCGGTGGCAGACAGCAACTTCCTCTACTTCTATTTATCACAGAATGATATTGTAGAAGGTCTACACGCCATAGGAGAGCAAAGCGTCTCGGCGTATCCGTCTATAAAACCATCCGACATAGAAGGTTTAGAGTTAATGCTACCTCCGCTTCCAGAGCAAATCGAGATTGGGCGCACACTTCGGGCGTTGGACGATAAAATCGAGAATAACAGAAAGATAAATCATCATTTAACGTCGCCGAGATCGGCAACGGATAGCTCGCCGGACATCAGGCGGGGCAAAAGAGCGTCGCGTATCTCGGCAAGGTTGGCGTTCTCCGCTTCGAGAAGTTCTTGTTTCTCAAATATAGGGGCACATTCCTCTTGAAAGCGGCGAAGCGTGTCATCGTCAGGAATAATAGCAGGTACGCTCTTCATCGTACTTCCCGAAACTTCTTTGAAAGTAGAACCAGATGCCATATTTTCAATGGTTTGGAGGTTCTCAATCAGGTAGTAGTAAATGTAAGCTGTACCGACACTATCTTTCGGAATGATGGACTTAAAGCCCTGATTGGTACAAACTCCTCCGCTCGCAATAGCAATATAACCGATTGGCGCTCTGGAACTGAAAAGCACTGTTCCCCTTGGCATAAGCCGTGCACTACTGTTGCGAAGCCCAAGTTCCGTGATGTCATCTGCTCCATGAGCAATGAATTTGCTCTTGTTGACGGATAAGTCTTTGGGAGTTATCCAAGCAATACCATGCCGCGTGTAGTATTCTGACTTTGCTTTGGACGGTGTACTTCCGCCGACGACATCGCCTAAGTCGGAAATCGTGCCTTCCTGCCAATCGCTAGGCATCTCACCGCCAAACGGCTCGAAGTCCACGAACCACGACTTGAAAATTGCTTGTGCCATCTGCTCTAAATGATGATTTACCGCCTACGGGCGTTTCGATAAAAATTGCACTAGGGGGTTATCCTATGGCATATACCGAAGCAAATTACGAAAACGCGGTGATAGAGGTGTTACGTGACACACTGGGGTACGGCTATACCTATGCCCCAGACCTGATGCGTGACTACAGCGACCCGCTTTACATGGACGAGTTGCTGTCAGCATTGCGTCGCGTCAACCCGAAACTGCCGGAAGCCGCCTTAACCGAGGCGGTCTATAAGCTTCGGTATTTCGAGGGTGGCACGGTATTGCAGAAGAACGTCCAGTTCATGGATTACCTCCAAAACGGCGTGTCGGTGAACTACTTCGATGAGGGCGAGCAGCGGGCAACTCTTGTCTACCTCGCAGACTACGAGAACGTGGATCGCAACACCTTCACCGTCGCTAATCAATGGACGATTATTGAGAACAGCGAGAAACGCCCGGACGTTCTAGTTTTCCTCAACGGTCTACCCTTGGTGGTGTTTGAGTTGAAGTCACCCTCTCGCGAGGAAACCGACGCATCCGAAGCCTACCGTCAACTCCGCAACTACATGATGGAAATTCCGTCTTTGTTCATCTACAATGCCTTCTGCGTGATGAGCGACCTCGCTATTTCCAAAGCCGGAACCATTACTGCGGGCGAAGACCGCTTCATGGAATGGAAAACAAAGGACGGCAGCTACGAAAACACGCAGTACGCCCAGTTTGACACCTTCATTGAGGGAATTTTCGACAAGGCGCGGCTGCTCGATATTATAAAGAACTTCATCTGCTTCTCCGGTGATTCAAAAATTCTTGGTGCGTATCACCAGTATTTTGCTGTGAGGAAAGCAGTTGCTTCCACCGCCAAGGCAACCGAAACGGACGGCAAGGGAGGCGTTTTCTGGCATACACAAGGTAGTGGCAAGTCACTGTCGATGGTGTTTTATGCCCATCTCTTGCAGGACATTTTAAACTCGCCGACCATCGTTGTATTAACCGACCGCAATGACCTCGACGACCAGCTATTTGGTCAATTCGCCAAGTGTGCAGACTTTCTGCAACAGACACCACAACAAGCTGAAAACCGTATTCACTTGAAAGAACTGCTTGCGGGACGCCAGGCAAACGGCATAATTTTTACCACAGCACAAAAGTTTGAAGAATCCGAAGAAGAGCTTTCCGACCGTCGAAATATAATTGTGATTGCAGACGAGGCACATCGAAGCCAATTTATTGATGAGAAGGTTGACACAAAAACTGGACGAATTCAAAAATCATTTGGTCTGATTATTCGTGAAAGCTTACCAAATGCTACATACATCGGCTTCACGGGCACACCTATTTCGAGCAAAGACCGCTCAACTATAGAGGTCTTTGGCAACTACATCGACATTTATGATATGACTCAAGCCGTGGAGGACGGCACAACCCGACCTGTCTACTATGAGAGCCGAGTAATTCACTTGAAACTGGACGAGGACGTTTTGCGGCTCATCGACGCCGAGTATGACATCATGGCTCAGAAGGCCGAGGACTACGCCATCGAGAAAAGCAAGAAGGAACTCGGCAACATGGAAAGCATCCTTGGAGCAGAACAGACAATAACCGCCCTGTGTGAGGACATCATCAGGCATTATGAGGAAAACCGCCAGTATGAACTTACTGGCAAGGCGATGATTGTCGCCTATTCCCGCGCCATCGCCATGAGTATTTACCGCAAGCTACTTGAACTCCGCCCTGAATGGTTGGAGAAGGTTGGCGTTGTAATGACCGAGAGCAACAAAGACCCTGAAGAGTGGAGGAGCGTTATCGGGAACAAGCGCCATCGCGACGAAATGGCAAAGCGCTTTAAAGATAATGACGACCCACTGAAAATCGCCATAGTTGTAGATATGTGGCTGACTGGCTTCGACGTACCGTCGCTCGCTACGATGTATATCTACAAGCCGATGGCGGGACATAACCTCATGCAGGCCATCGCCCGCGTCAACCGGGTATACAAAGATAAAGAAGGCGGCTTAGTTGTTGATTACGTCGGTATAGCTTCGGCTCTGAAACAGGCCATGAACGATTACACCAACCGTGACAAGAGCAATTACGGCGACACTGACATCGCCAAGACCGCCCTGCCGAAATTCATTGAGAAGCTGGAAGTTTGCCGAGATCTATTCCATGGTTTTGACTACTCCGGCTTTATGAGGGAGAATGCCACTGACCTCTCTCGTGCCAAGGCTATCAGTGGCGGCGTGAACTTCCTGACGGCGGTTGAAAAACAGCACGCACACACCGTGATGGATGGTGGTGGGCAGCCACTTTCCATGGTTGCCGATCAGATCGGAAGAGCACACGTCTGAACTCCAGTC
>ENA-UOOE01001753-UOOE01001753.1-fermentation-metagenome-genome-assembly--contig:-NODE-1753-length-17442-cov-25.188589_pt1 | contig 17442 bp, 16 predicted proteins | sample MGYA00245776_ERZ724021 | MGnify/ENA primary metagenome ERZ724021 (study PRJEB28704, sample SAMN03018321) | fermentation metagenome | biome: anthropogenic terrestrial biome; feature: soil... | reverse complement strand
ATTCTTTTTCTCAGGCGCTATTCGTTCCTACCCCAACTTTTATTATAGAGCCAAAGGGAATGTGAGAAGGAGCAGTGCTAAGCTGCTACTTTTTGCGTTGAATGATTGAACATATGCAGAATACTGTCACCGCCGGGATATAATTGAAGCATAACGCCGGAAAGAAATTGACCCACGCCAGATCAAAGGCCTGCCATAGAGTTTGAGAGAACTTATATGGGAGATGGCCGAAATGATAAGGAGCGGGCTCGTAAATATGATACGAGAAAAAGCAAGAGAAGGCAAGATTGCATATGCAGTCAGCAGGGAAACCGGCGTGGCGGAAAACTTTAACTCCCGGCACAACTGGAAGTTTTCGCACCACAAAAAAATTCAAGCCGTAAAACAGCTTGAATTAGATGTAAATATATTTATTATTTTTAACGGAAAATGCATTGAATTTTAAAATTCGGTTAAAAGCGTGTACACATTGTCTCACTATACTTATATCAGTTCCGATGGAAAAGGGATTAATTGAGATTACAATATAAAAACTGCGTAAGGGCTGCGGTGTGGACGGAATACCGGACCACGGCCCGGCAGACAAACAGTAAGTGCCTCGCAAGAGGTTTTATATATCTATTTTTTCATAATTCTCCTTCCTTTCTTAAAAATACCGCTTTAACCGGCGGTATTTTTTTGTTCAATGTCAACAGCCGGGGTAACCTGAGCCACGAAGATTGAACCGCCGGCTGTATACGAGTCCATTTCTTAAACTTTCTATACCTTTTCAGCCTGCAGGCAGAAATTATACTGTGCCGGCCTTTTTACACTGTAAAGCGAATCAAGCTGCAGCAGCAGCGACGCCATGGTCTGCGTCTTGTCAATCCAATAGTACTCGTCTTCTTTCATGCCCTGCCCTATCCACTCAAGCCCCATGCCGATAAAAGCGAAAGTATATAACTCCATCACAAAGTCTTTATCACTTTGCCGCATCATAATATTTCCGCATGTATCGTTGAAAAAAAGCACCATCCAGTCATGTACAAAAGGGTACAGGAACTTTTCCACTGCTTCTTTTCTAAGCGAACGGATTGTATTCCTTACAAAAGACTTGTTTTTTCTTGCATACTTTATGGTATGTACAAGTAAGCTCTGCCAGTCTTTGCTTCCATCGCTGTTTATGTAACTGGAAATCCCCGTTTTGTATATCCAGCCCAAAAGGTCGTACACGTCTTTGAAATGGTAGTAAAAAGTCTGCCTGTTCAGCTTGCTTTGATCCGTAATATTTTGTACCGTTATTTTGCGTAACGATTTCTTTTTCATCAGTTCTTTAAGAGCGTCCGCAAGCATAAGTTTTGTCCTGTAAGAATGTTCCGTAATACTTCCCCCTTATCTTTTAAATCAAAAATAAAACGTCATTTTATAATTATTGTAATACCAGCATCTCCTGCTCCATACCGTAAAATTGCCTGAACCGGTTTTGATGCCCGCAGAGCTTCCTAAACACCTGCCGCAGCTGCGATAAACACACGGTTCGTATAATAAAAGTTACATAAGGCTTGAGTTTACTAAACATTTTAAATTTATTAAAAAATACAGGAAAATATGCCTTATGTAAAATGACATTTTTACGGTGAAATATATCACACAATATTATAATATACTTTTATTCTGCAAAATTCAACATAAAATTTATTTTAAATCATATTTTTATGTAAAAATATTACATAAAGTATTACGGAACAACTTTTATATATGCAAAAGTCCGGGTAACTCTCATTATCCGGACCAAATGTTAATATAATCCATACTGTTTTTAAGCCTGTGTAATTTTTATCCTTCCGCCATACACGGTAAAACCGTTTTTCCGCAGGCGTAAAGAACCCCCGGGCTGCGCTTTTAAAGCTGTACAAACGCCGGCGTTTCCGCTGGCGCGGAAAGCAGCTCCTTAAGTTCGGCATCAAGCTTAAGCACCGAGATGGAGAACCCGCCCATTTCAAGTGACGTCATAAAGTTGCCCGCCACCGTTTTTACCACGCGTATGCCTTTCGCCGCAAGCACTTCAGAAATCCTGCGGTTTGCTATGAAAAGCTCCATAAGCGGCGTGGCGCCGAGCCCGTTAACAAGTACAGCTGCCTCATCGCCGCTTTTCAGCGGGTTGTCGCACAGTATCTTGCAAAGCAGCTGGTCGACTATCTCGTCAGCCGTTTTTATGGTTTCACGCCGTATCCCAGGCTCGCCGTGGATACCTATGCCTATTTCCATTTCATTTTCCGCAAGCTCAAAGCTCGGTTTGCCTGACTCCGGCACAGTGCACGGTGAAATCGACATGCCCATGGAACGCACGTTCGCTATGGTTTTCTCTGCCACGGCCTTTACTTCGTCAAGCGTACCTCCCGCCTGCGCCTTTGCCCCGGCAATCTTGTGTACAAAGAGCGTACCGGCAATACCCCTGCGCCCGCTTGTCCAGGTGCTGTTTTCAACGGCAACGTCGTCGTTTACAACTACCTTCATTACTTTAATGCCTTCAGCTTCGGCCATTTCGGCAGCCATGTCGAAGTTTAAAACATCGCCTGTATAGTTCTTGACTACCAAAAGGACGCCTTTACCGCCGTCGACGGCTTTTATGGCGCTGAAGATCTGGTCCGGCGTAGGCGATGTGAACACAGCGCCGGCAGCCGCCGCGTCAAGCATACCTTTACCCACAAAGCCGCCGTGGGCGGGCTCATGGCCGCTGCCGCCGCCGCCTACAAGCGCTACCTTGGGCTGTGGGGCATTTGCGCGCACGAGCACGTTTGTACCGCTGAGACGGCGCAGGTACTGGGGGTATGCCGCGACCATGCCGTCGAGCATTTCTGTTACTACATCAGCCGGGTTGTTAATGATTTTTTTCATTAGTCAAACCTCTCTCCTTTTTAAGATCCAGTGCACTTTAGTATTTTATAAATTACTGTAAAACCCGATATAAGCGTTACGTAAATTGCCGTGCCTGACATATGCTACCCGCTAACAAATACTACGCGCAAAGTAACCCGGATATGCTGTCAGCCGAAGCCGCCGGCTATAAAGATTTTAAAGCCTACGCATCCTTTCACTCGAGTTTCCGGGCGTCACGCGCTTCTTCGGCCGCCGCTTTTACATCGGCAAGCGGCGCGCCGGACGATGCTGTTACCGCTGCTGCAATCGTACCCTCGACCACAGGCGCATCCGCTATGGCCACGCGGCTTTTAAGCTTTTCGCCGAGCATACTCAGTGCCGTTTCCGCGCTGAGCACCGCGCTGCCGAGGTCAGCGGTTACCAAGACGCCTTCTCCGGAGTCAGCCTCCATGACGGCGTTGTAAACCGCCGCGGCATCCGTGCCTATGCTGCCGTCGCCGAGGCCACCGGCGGCAACCATTTTCAACTTTTCATCCGCCATTTGCATGGCTATTTCCTTTACTCCCTGCGCAACCTTTCCGCTGTGTGACACTATGACTATGCCTACCATTTACGTCACCCCGTTTTTTTACAATATTCCGTGATTGCTTCAAGTATTATGGCCGACGAAGTGGCGCCCGGGTCCTGGTGGCCAATACTCCTGTCGCCCAGATAACTCGCCCTGCCTTTTTTGGCCGCTATCGTTTTTGTGTACTCGACCCCTTCGCGCGCGGCCTTGCATGAGCTTTGAAGGCATGAAAGCAAACCGCATCCGCTTTTATACGACGCGTCGAACGCTTTGGCGGCCGGTTCCAGCGCGTCCACCATAGTCTTGTCACCGGCCGACGCTTTGCCGAGTGATTTTATACCGTTGACAGCTTCGTTGAGCATTAACGACGCGAGTTCGCTGTCAACAGTACTTTTATCCTGCGCTATCTTCGAACATCTGAGGAAAGCCGTCCCGTAAAGCGGCCCTGACGCGCCGCCTACCGTTGATATAAGCGTCATGGCAACGGATTTAAGCCCCTGCTGCAGGCTGTCTGGAGGTGAACTCTCAAGCTTCTCCATAACGGCGTTGAAACCGCGCGCCATATTTATGCCATGGTCCGCGTCGCCTATGCTGCGGTCAAGCTCCGTAAGGAAATCGCGGTTTTTATTGATTGCCGCTGTAACGGTTTCCATGGCGTCCACAAATTTATTGTCCAAAATAATCGCCCCAGCTTATTATTTAAAAATAATTAATAAATACATTGATACATTAAACAAACGGTTCAGATTATTTCACCCGTGGCAACGATATCTGCATCTTCGCCAAGTACATTTTTAATTATGATATCGCCAACCCGCACCGGCGCCGTAACGGAAACTGACCTTATGGCTCCAAGGCACTCGGGGATTTTGCTTTTTGTAATCGGCGCAGACGTCTTGACGGGCAGCGGCTTGTTTGTGCCGCGTACATAAACGAGTGACGTAACCATCCTTTTTGGCAGCGTCAGCTCCCCGTACGCGTACTTCTTCCCTACGCCGCACGAGTAGCCGCTCAGGCTGTTTATCTTACCGTCCTTTCCTATATCGGCCGTAATGCTGCAGCCCATGGGACACCCTATGCACGTTATTTCTTTTTCCATATAATCATGCCTCCACTTTGACCGTTACGTCTTCTATGCACGGCACCTGTTTAAATACTTCAGGCGAAAGCTGCACGTTGACCATTTCGCCCGGCGAAAGGATACGGCTTTTTCTTGAGTATATACGCTGCCCGCCCGCTTCTACGCATATTTCGGCATTTTTATAAACCCCTTTGGGCCTGAACATAAAGTTTACGGGTTCGTCCATACTTTCGGGATGTATGAACTGCGGCACAGTTCCCGAAACACCGTAGCCGTTTTTAACTTCAACCCCGCCGCCTGTTTTCTTCATGTCTCCCTTTACATACCTGTATGCGTTGGCTCCGGCCTTTTCCGCTTCTTTTGAAACGAAATCGACAAGGTCGTGCACGTGCAGTACGTTGCCGCAGGAAAATATGCCGTCGGCCGATGTTTCAAGGCTTTCGTCCACTTCGGCGCCTTTTGTAGATTCGCCTAGCTTTACCCCAGCCATTTTTGTAAGCTCATTTTCAGGTATAAGCCCTACGGAAAGCAGCAGCGTGTCACAATCGAAGCACTGTTCTGTACCGGGAATCGGCTTTTTCGTTTCAGGGTCTACTTCGGCTACGACAGCGCCTTCAAGGCGTTCGCGGCCTTTTATATCAACTACCGTGTGGTTAAGCAGCAAAGGTATGCCGAAGTCGTCGAGGCACTGAACTATATTGCGCTTTAGTCCCGAGGAGTACGGCATAAGTTCGACGCATGCGAGCACCTGTGCGCCCATAAAAGTCATGCGTCTCGCCATAATAAGCCCGATATCCCCGGAACCGAGAATAAGCACCTTTTTGCCTGGCATTATGCCTTCAAGGTTAACGAGCCTCTGCGCAGTGCCTGCCGTATATATACCCGAGCACCTGTACCCCGGTATGGCGAGCGCGCCGCGCGGCCTTTCGCGGCATCCCATTGCGAGCACCACCGCTTTTGCCTTAAACACCTGCACGCCGTTTACCCTGTTGACGGCGGTAACGGTTTTGTCGTCAGATATGCCTATGACCATTGTATCGCATTCGTACGGTATGCCGTAGGCAATAACCTTGTCAATATACTTTTTGGCGTACTCGGGCCCAGTCAGCTCTTCGTGGAACATCTTAAGGCCGAAGCCGTTGTGTATGCACTGCTTCAGTATTCCGCCGAGCTTTTCCTCACGTTCGAGTATGAGTATATCACGGCAGCCGCTTTCATAAGCCGAGACAGCCGCGGCAAGGCCCGCGGGGCCTCCGCCTATTATAATAATATCAACATTACGCATGGTTACCGCCACCTTTATCAAACAGATATCTGTCAAGCATTTTTGACTTACCGCCGAATTTTGTCACTTCAAGGGGGGATATGCCGAGTTCTTCACACAGTATCTTTATTGTCGCAGGCGTGCAAAAGCCCGCCTGGCATCTTCCCATGCCCGTCCTCGTGCGGCGTTTTATACCGTCTATTGTGCGGGCGCCGACGGGACGCCGTATGGACGCACGTATCTCCGCCTCAGTAACCGTTTCGCATCTGCATACAATTTTAGCGTAGTCCTGGTCTGAAGCTATGGCCTGTGCGCGTTCCCTGTCCGTCATCTCCCTGAATTTCGGTATGCTTTTCCTTATGGGGTTAAAATTTTTCTTTGCTTTTGCGCCGAGTTTTTCGGCAGCACTGTCCGCAAGGTATTCGCCTATGGCCGGAGAAGAAGTCAGCCCCGGGGACTCCACGCCGCCCGCGTTAAAAAAGAGCGGCGCATCCTGCGCCTCGCCAATGACGAAGTCGTCCCTGTCGCAGTGGGCACGTATCCCCGCGAAAGTGGTTATGACGTCGCGCATAGGTATATGCTCCCACGTGGCCGAGCCGAATTTCAGGGCTTTTGCCAGCCCGCCTGACGTAGTGCGCGTGTCGTCCCTGTCGTCTATATCTTCGGCGGTCGGTCCTACAAGGAGCGTGCCGTCAACCGTCGGCGTAACGAGTATCCCCTTGCCCATCTTTGTGGGAAGCTGGAAAATGGATGCATTAAACGTACCCGCATAGCTTTTGTCTATAATGTAGTATTCGCCGCGTCTCGGCTTTATATGGAACTTGTTTTCGGAAACCATGTTGTTTATTACGTCTGAGTAAAGTCCCGCGCAGTTTATAACCGCACGTGAGGTAAAAGTGCCTGCGCCGCTCTGCACCCTCCACTGCCCGCCGTCTTTTTCAACTTTTGTCACAGGTGCGTTGCGGTAAAAACGCACCCCGTTTTCTGCGGCGTTTTCGGCGTTTGCTATAGTCAGCTCGTACGGGCAGACTATGCCGCCGTTCGTAACGAGCAGCGCGGCACAGACGCTGCGGCTTATGTTAGGTTCGCGCCTTATGATTTCATCCCTGCCGATAATGCTCAGCCCGTGCACGCCGTTTACTTCGCCCTGGTGTTTCAGTTCCTCAAGCTTCGGGATGCCGCTTTCGGAGAAAGCAGCGACAAGCGAAGTGTTCCATTTAAGCGGCACGTCAAGTTCCGAACAGACTTTGTCAAACATGCCGTTGCCGGTTACGTTGTACTTTGCTTTAAGAGTATGCGGCTTAGCATCATAGCCGCCGTGGACTATGGCTGTATTGGCTTTGCTCTGGCCCTCGCATATATCCGATGCCTTTTCGAGCAAGGCTACGTTAAGGTCATACCTTGCCAGGTTCCTCGCGGTGGTACAGCCGATGACCCCTCCGCCTATGATAATTACGTCGAACATATATTAAAATTACCACCTTTATTTTTCAGTGCTTTATATTTTATATTATAAATATACTGAAAATAAATATACTAAAACCACTGATAAAACCGTTATGATTTAATAAAAATAAAGCAGATACCAAGCCGGCCTGAAAGGCCGGGCAAAAGAATGGGGCAGGCTTAAAAGGCTTGCCCCTTGCAAATCAAGCCGCGCGGCTTTATACCACTACCATGGAATGGCTTTAAACAGAAGGACCGCTAAAAGTCCGCCGACAATAGGCCCAAAGGTTGGGACTACAAGGCCGTAGCTCCAGTCTGAGGTTCCTTTGTTCTTAATCGGCAGCACTGCGTGGGCAATACGCGGGCCAAGGTCACGCGCGGGGTTAATAGCGTATCCTGTCAGGCCGCCGAGCGACATACCTACTGAAGCAATGATAGAGAATACTAATAAATTATTAAGGCCGACATCACTGGCGCCGTTAACATTTCCTATACCCATAATCGCAAAAACCAAAATGAACGTTCCGACTACTTCTGAGAAAAAGTTCCTTGGGATATTGCGTATGGAAGGCGAAGTCGAAAAGCAGCCCAGTATGGTTTTGCTGTCTTCCGTTGCATCAAAGTGGTCTTTAAACAGCAGGTAAACTATGCAGCCGCCGAGGAAGCCCCCGCAGATCTGTGCGACTATGTAGCCGAAGACCCTGCTCCAGGGGAATGAGCCAGCCGCCGCAAGAGCTATTGTCAGCGCAGGGTTAAAGTGGGCTCCGGATGCTGCGCCAAAAGTAAATGCGGGTACCAAAACCGCGAATGCCCACGCCATGGTCACCTGTATGGCTCCGGCACCCTTCATGCCGGATTTGTTAAGGTTAACGTTGGCGCACACGCCGTCACCAAGGATAATAAGCATTGCGGTGCCGATGAATTCTGCAAGGTAAGGTAACATGTAAAAAACACTCCTTTTTAAATTATACGGGTTTATTTACATTACGGTACGGGCAAAAAGCATAATCCGGTTTTAATCTTTCGCCCATCCAAGCGAGCGCTTCACCGCTTTGTGCCATCCGCTTATGGCATTTTCACGTGTATTTTCTTCCATCTGCGGAGTAAATTGGTTTGATACCTGCCAGTTTTTCATTATGTCTTCCTGGCCGGACCAGTAGCCTACCGCAAGGCCTGCAAGGTAAGAGGCGCCCATCGCCGTGGTTTCTATGCACACCGGCCTTAAAACAGGTTTATTTATAATATCTGACTGGAACTGCATAAGGAAATTATTGGCGCATGCGCCGCCGTCTACTTTGAGCGAGTTCAGGTCTATGCCGGAGTCTTCCTCCATAGCTTTTAAGACGTCCAAAGTCTGGTACGCAAGCGACTCAAGCGTCGCCCTTATAATATGGTATTTGTTTACCCCGCGGGTTATGCCTACAATAGTTCCGCGCGCGTACTGGTCCCAGTAAGGCGCTCCGAGGCCTGTAAACGCCGGCACGACGTAGACCCCGTTTGTATCGTTTACCTTTTTAGCCATATACTCCGAGTCAGGCGAACTGTCTATAACCTTTAGCTGGTCGCGCAGCCACTGTATGGCGGCACCGGCGACAAAGATGGAGCCTTCGAGCGCGTAGTTGACTTTTCCGTCAATGCCCCAGGCTATGGTTGTGACAAGCCCGTTTTTAGAAAAGACCGGTTTTTCGCCTGTGTTCATCAAAAGGAAGCAGCCTGTGCCGTACGTGTTTTTCGCTTCGCCGGCTTTAAAGCACGTCTGCCCGAAAAGCGCTGCCTGCTGGTCTCCGGCGACGCCCGTTATGGGTATCGGCGCGCCAAATATAGACGGGTCGCTTTGGCCGAAGGAACCGCTCGAAGACCGTACCTCCGGAAGCATGCATTCCGGTATGTCAAGCTCTGTCAGTATATCTTTATCCCACTTTAATTCCTGTATATTGAAAAGCATGGTGCGGGACGCGTTCGAGTAATCCGTCGCGTGCACTTTGCCTTTTGTAAGGTTCCAAATAAGCCACGTGTCTATAGTCCCGAAAAGGAGTTCCCCAGCCTCCGCCTTTTTACGCGCGCCGGGTACGTTTTCGAGTATCCACCGTAATTTCGTTCCAGAGAAATACGCATCTATCACAAGGCCTGTTTTTTCTCTGAAGGAATCCGTTAAGCCCTTGGCCTTAAGCGTGTCGCAGTACTCCGAAGTACGCCTGCACTGCCACACTATAGCATGGTAAACAGGCTCGCCGGTGTTTTTGTCCCAGACTACCGTTGTTTCGCGCTGGTTTGTTATGCCTATGGCGGCAATATCGCCGGCGCCCACGTTAACCTGTGCCATGGCATCCTGAGCGACCTTTATCTGTGTTGACAGGATCTCCCGCGCATCGTGCTCAACCCACCCCGGTTTCGGGAAAAACTGGGTAAACTCTTTCTGCGCCACACTGATTATCTCGCCCTTTTTGTTGAAGAGAATACAGCGCGAACTCGTTGTCCCTGCATCCAAGGCCAGTATGTACTTGCCCAATTTAAATTCCTCCTCATGTTTGAAATTAAATCATTATGCATTGTTGTTTGGCTATAATGCATAAATTATTTTGCAAAGTAATGATAACATTGTTGATTATATTTGTAAATAAACAATTAAACCATATGTTTATACTTTTTTAAAGTTTTGTATAGAATATTTGTCGCGGATAAACACAGCCTGCGAAGCAGCCCGTGCTCTAAAGGCGCGTGTGAAAATTTAAGCGCGTCATCCACCCTTTCCGCATTAAAAAGCAAAACGCCGGAAAGCGATAACTTAGATGGTGCTTTTGGACTGCAAAAAGTTCAGCAAAACCTGAAAAACTGATTCCAGATTTTGCTGAACAATATATAATAATTATTCTTTAAGCCTTTAGAGGCATAGTAAGAGTTCGTCTATAATTATTCATTGCTCTCCCTTACTTCATAGAAAAAATTCGTATGGCCTCCTTAACATTTTCCTTCATTGCTTTCGTTGCACACAAAGAAAGGTCATGAAAAAATATCGGTTCGCCGTCATTTTTTTCTGCAATCCTGCTTTTAACCGCTTTTGCACCTTCCATTGTCATATACGTATAATAATTTATTTTTACAATGCCATTTTGTATGGCCGTACGAAACTCTTTTTCAGATAAACCGGATCCCCCGTGCATAACAAACGGAATATCAATTTTCTTTTTTATTGCAGTGATTCGGTCCAAATCAAGCACAGGTTTTACAGTATAAATTCCATGTGCGGTGCCAAAAGCAATCGCTAATGCATCTATACCGGTCTTCTCCACAAAATCTCTTGCAAGGTCTGGATCCGTGTACATCGAGGATACATCGCTGTTGCAGGCGGTTTCAATCTTCTTTGGCGCTTCGCCCACCCCATTTTCCGAGACAAAAATGTGTCCAAGCTCAGCCTCAACGCTCACGTCCACAGCGTGGCATATACGCACCATTTCCTTTGTTTGGTCAATATTTTTTTTATATGGTTCACCTGAAGCATCATACATAACGGAAGTAAAGCCTACACGCAGCGCTTTCATGCACATATCAAATGTAGTGCCATGATCTAAATTCACACACACGGGTACATGCGCTTCTTTAGCGTACTTTACCATGAGCGGGCCTATAACCTCTATTGGAATCAGTTCCTCATGTATCTGTGCATGGTTTAGTATGACAGGTGCATGCATTTCTTCAGCAGCATCTATAATAGCACGTAAAGACTCAAAATTAGGACAGTTAAAAGCACCGACGGCATATCCGCCTTTTTTCGCTTCAGACAAGATTTTTTTTAGGTTAACCAGCATATTAAAAACCCCTTTTCATTATATTTCAGGCTCAATTTCTCCGTTCTCCGGTAACATTCCTTATTAGCCGTCCAGCTCTGTACATTTGTTTATATTGAATATATTTTTTATTATAATATTCTTTTTTCTCGGGATTCGGCATATATGTTTCGCCTATGCCCAAATAGACCGACACCCCGTCCTGCAAGTTCTTAAAATATCCAAGTGCTTTGCCACAGATTGCTGCACATCCTAAAGTACCGGCCTCACTTGTGCGGAGCTGCTCAATAGGTATGCCGAAAATATCGCTCTGCATTTGTAGCCATACTTTAGAGTTAGCCCCTCCGCCGCATGCACGCAGTTTATGTATCCTGGTACCTTTATCAGCCAATTCATCCAAGTTGTTACGCATTTCAAAAGAAATGCCTTCCATAAAAGCGCGGTAAATCTGCTGCAATGTCGTGTTAAGCGACATACCGCAAATCATGCCGCGGGAGCCATCATCCATATATGGTGGACCTCCGCCTGTGAAATGCGGCAGGACAAGCAAATCACTTTCCGCATTGCAGGCCATTTCATCTAAATATTGATAAATATTTATTCCCTTTTCCCTGCAGGTTTCGTACTCATAGCGTGCAAAAGTATCCCTGAACCAGCGAATTAAATTGCCTCCGGAAAAATTATAAGCATAAGTCGCATACATACCGTTTATAGCGTGTGGACAGCAGCAATACCCTTTATTTATAGTGGATTCATTTATGATGGGTCTTTTAAGCACTGCAGTAATACAATGCGTAGAGCCCATCCCGTCAACAGCCATTCCATCTTCTAAAATTCCTGCTCCAACAGACGCACATATCTGGTCCTGCGCACCTACAATAACTTTGGTTTTTTTAGGCAAATGGAGCCTTTGTGCCATATCGGGAAGAATTTGGCCTATGATAGTACCCGTACTGCAAGGTTTAGAGAATTTACTCTCAGGTACTCCCGCAGCCAACAGTATCTCATTGCTCCAGCATTTACGCACTACGTCAAAAGCCATAGTACGCGATGCCAATGAATAGCTTATGTATGCCTGCCCTGTTAACATAAAAGTAAGAAAATCTTCAAATTCTAAAAATTTATAAGTCTTCTCATATAATTCCGGTTCATGCTTTTTTAGCCACACTACCTTACATATGGCAAAAATATGGCTTGGAGGAAGCCCCGTAATGCTGCCTACCCTTAATCTGCCGACCTCGTTACATATGGCATTCAATTCTTCATCCCCGCGGCAATCCGTATATACCATGGCATTGCCCAGTATATTTCCATTTTTATCTACAGGAACAACAGTTTCTCCAAGCGAGGATGTACAGATAGCTTCTACCTTCTGTTCAGGAGAGTCTGTAACGGCTTCACGTATGACAATACAAATTTTTTCCCATACTTCGGCGGAATTTAACTCGTGCCTGCCGTTTTCCCGTATTGTTTCGTATGATGCATATGCGCTTCCATACATATTGCCCCTCTCATCACATACTGTAGCTTTACACCCTCCTGTTCCTATATCGACTCCTAAAAAAGCCATAAAATACCTACCTTCCGATTTAAAATCACACAACAATTAAGTTATTCTAACGTCGGAATTCTCCTTATATTAGGATTAGTAAACACATCATACTCGTCATAGCTGGTTGTGCTAAATTCCGAAACTACCGCACCTTCCGAACCGGCCTGAAACCAGTGTTTTGTATTAGGTTTAATAATATACTGCTCTCCTGGGCTTAGAGTCACCTCAGAAAAGACGGTATAGTATTCGGCGGTTTCTTTAGGGGGATTTACCTTTGGTAATACTGAAGGCGTACCTCCTATATATAAAAATATCTTGCCGTACCGGCAGCGAAAGACTTCTTCTTTTCCCACATAATTTTTAAACGGAACATGTATATGTTCCGGACAAGTCTGACCCGGAAATAGTACCATTTCCTTAGCGCAGACACGGTCTGTATTTACATACGTTACAAGTTCCAAACCCTCTATGGCTAAATGTGCAAGCCCGAAATCCGCCACCTCTACGTTTTCCATTTCTTTTTCCGTTAATACGATATGTGCTCTGTCATAAAATTCAAGCGCACGTATACGGGCTTTTTCATATATCTCTTTCTTCATGGATTTTCTCCTTTCATCGTTTCAAAAAACTGCTTATACTTCTTTGAAAAATTTTCATCTCACTGTCAGTATCTTTATCCTCATCAATAATTCCCTTTATTTCATTATCCGCCAAGGATATGGCTTCGTTGTATTTATTGAACTTAGGCTCAATTTTTCCATTTGTAATAATAGAATCCAATAAATCTGTGTTTATGTATTTCTCATTATTAACCATCTCCCCTTGCAAAATATTTTCCGATTCATCCGAACAGGTTATTTTTTTAAGTACGGAAACCCCCTGCGAATACCTAAAAATGTCCATTTGAATCTCCGGGTCGCATGTAAGCGTCTTCAAAAATTCCCACGCGAGTTTTCCATGCCTGGTTTCATTGCTAATGCCTATCAGCAGTGTATTAATTGTAGAGATATTTCCTCCGTCCGGACCCGCTGGAAGTGTAATACAGTCCCATTGGAACGAGTTATATTTTTTTAAGCAATACGGATATGTTTTATATGTGCGGTAATCAGAAAACAAAAACGGTCGAAACGCAACATTGCCGCTGTCGAAATCCTTAAGCGAAACTGTCACACCGCGGTTTAAATCAGCAAGTTTTTTTACAAACCTAATTGAAGACAATACCTTTTTATCGTTAAAATATGCTTCTGTGCCGCTGTTATTAAATAAATCAGTGCCATTTGAGTATGCGGCTTCAATCCATGAATAATCGTATACTCCGAATTCGTCCAATGTACCGTCATTATTGATGTCTCTCGTAACACGCTGGCATATGCTGTACATATCGTCCCACGTCCAATCGTTGCTTGGGATACTTATGCCGTTTTTCTGCAGCAATGTTTTGTTTACAAACATAAGTTCAGGCACAGTTTCATACGGCAGTGCATACTGACGGCCCTGATACTTACCCGTGTCAAGTGCTGTTTTGTAAAAATCCGCAGAACTAAAGCTCTCGTCCTTCGCCATAATGGAGCCAAGGTCCTTCATTACCCCTAAACTTGAAAACTTATTGAAATCATCTGTAAGGATCATAAAAACATCGGGCATTTCTCCCTGCAGCGTCTTCCGTGACAGCCACTCCGAATAGTCTTCCTTAGGAACCCCGCTGTAATAGTGTACCTTAACATTTTTATGGGAACTTTCAAATTTTTTAACCGCTTTGTCAATTATTACATAACTGTTTGCATCGGCAACGTCCCAGTTGCTGCCTGCAAACATTCCGAATTCCAAAGTCGTCTTTTTAGGCTGGTACATGCGGCATCCGCAGTTAGCTATGAGAGTTGCGCATACAATTAAAAGAAGGACTCCCTTCCATTTACTCATGTCTTACCCAAGTCTTTCTTGTCAACACCGGTCTGCACCGCCCAAATGGCCAGTTGTGTACGGTCGCGCAGTTCAAGCTTGTTTAGCACCGTACTTATATAATTTCTAACGGTGCCATCCGAAAGATTTAATGTTTCGGCAATTTCTTTATTACTGGCGCCATTTTCTACCTGGCGTATAATTTTCCACTCTGTCCTCGTCAATTCTTTAACGCCGTTTTTTACAACTGGTATGGTAAAGTCGGCCTTGGCCATTTGTGAAAACAGCCTCACCACCTTAGCAGCTATATCGGGGTTAATTAAAGCCCTGCCACTATAAACTGTTTCTATGGCGTTTGACAAATCGTCCATGGAAACGCCCTTCAGTAAATATCCGCTGGCACCAAATTTAAGCGCATTATAAACATACTCATCATCATCAAATGTAGTCAGTATAATAATTTTAATTTCAGGGCGGTTTTCTTTGATAATGCGTGTACATTGCACACCATCCATCTTCGGCATTCTTATATCCATAAGGACAACGTCAGGAGAATTTTTTCTAACACTTTTTATTACTTCCTGCCCATTCTCCACAGTGTCTGTGACCTCAAAATTTTTCTTGCTGCTAAGTATAATCCTGAGGCTCTGCCGAATCAGTTCCTGGTCATCCGCAACCAATACCTTAATCATAATTTTCCCCCCACCTGATTGGTATTCTTGCCTTAACTAAAAAACCGTTTTCCCCATTAAAAGAAACCGTGCCATTCAACATTTGTACACGTTCCGTAATATGAGTAAGGCCGAATCCTTTATTGATTTTTTTAGTACCTGTTCCGTTGTCTTTCACTGTAATAAAAATATCAGTTTCAGTTTGGTTAATCGTAACCCATATCATCGAAGCCTTCCCATGGCGTATGGCATTAGTTATGCTCTCCTGTACTACACGGTAAATCGTATTTTCCTCATCATCAACAAGCCTGAGCTTGCCGACAGACGACTTAAAATTCACCTTCGTATTTGTCATTGCATTTATATTGCTGATCATCTTTGTCAGCGCATACTCAAGGTTGACACTTTCAGTCGGGTTCGGTTTCAATTCATGGACAGAGCGCCGGACTTCCTCAAGTCCTTGTCTTGTAATTCCAGCGATTGCTTCAAGCCGTTCCTTTGTTTCCTCGGGCTGTTGAACCACAGTAGTTATGCATGCATCAATCGCCGCAGAAATCCCCGTTAACGTGTGTCCAAGCGAGTCATGGATTTCGCGGGCCAGTCTGTTGCGCTCTTTTGTTTCACCGGCTTTCTCCGTTATAAACGCATATTCCTGCAGACGGGTATTTGCGTCATTCAATTCCTCATTAGCTTTGTACAGCTTTTGGTACAGAGAATTTATTTCATCAATTACTTCAGTTCTTTCTTTAATTACATAAACACAATAAACAATAAACATAATGATATTCAATGAAGTAATGAGGTTTGTTGCAACCAACAGATACTGCTGAATCTCACAATCATAATATTGAATATAATTTTCAATATTAAAAAGATTTTGCTTAACTGCAACAAGTTCATAGTTTGTAGGCAGTAGTGTAGCTATAATAAGAATTATCAGGTAATATTTTCTACTTTTTTCGCGCGTAAATGCAATAATATTCGCTGAAACAAGAAGAAGAATGCCATTATAGTTAAAGTCAAGCAAATAAACAATAGCAATGCTTACCGCCATATCAAAGAACAGCGTTAAGACACCAAGTTTGTCATTTGTAGGCGCTAAATATTCCCGCACACAAAAGGACAATATAAAACACACTAAAAGTACGGCGGTAAGTACTAAAAGGTCAAAGGGGTTGCGTGGTAATGCATTAACTTTTTCAATAAATTCCCTTGCAGTATAATGATCACATATTTTAATTGTTGTAACATAAATTAGTACTGCGTAAAAAAGCACACCAGCTACATTGAGCGCCAACATTAATAGTTGAATTACATGCAGCTTATTGTAATTCATAGTCATCCGACCTCTATTGCCATCCATTGATATCAAACTCTTCAATATTCGCTTTTGTTACCAATGTTACAGGTATAATAATGGTCCTTGGGGTTCTTTTACCGCCCAAATAATCATAAGCAATGCGCACCACCGTATCGCCAATCTTCATTGGACTTTGCGCGCTTGTTCCGGTCATCAGCCCCTCACGTATCATGTTTTTGCCGTCGGGAGAACCGTCGACCCCATAAATGGCAACAGAATCACAGTGATTTTTCTGTAAGGCTGCAAGAGATCCCAGCGCAGTGGGGTCGTTGCCGCCCATTACAACATTAAACTGTATACCGGAATGTATTATTTCGTTCATAGCAGCCATTGAAATCTCCAGCTCGCCACCGCCGGAAATTTCTTTAACCACCTTGTAACGAGAATCACTGGAAATTGTATCTTTAAACCCTTTAACACGATCACATATGGACTGCATTTTTTGGCAGTTTAAAATGACGATATTCGCCCGGCTCATTCTTCGCATCATATCCTCCGCACACTGGACTCCAGCCTGATAATTGTCCGAAACGACAGAAGATGCCACATAACTGCTGTCATAAACATATGTATCAATATTAAAAACCGGAATGTTAGCATTGCGGCAGGCAATAAGCGCAGGTTTGGCCCCCTTCCAGTCTACAGGGTTTAGGAAGATGGCGCTTACGCCTTCCCCTATCATCTCCTGAATTTGTCCGTTTTGTTTGTCCTGGTTTTGTGCAGGGTCGCGGCTAATCAGTATATCGCCGTTTGACTGTACAGCTTTCTCAATAGTATTATTCATGGCAACAAAATAGGGATTATTCATAGTCATATAGGTAGCACCAAATTTTCTAGGCTTACTGCCCTCTGCTACCTTCAACCTCACGACGAAGCCAACCGCTATAAAACAACTAAGTAAAATACACGTTATAATTAAGAAAACTGCATTTTTATTTTTACATATTTTTTTGCCCA
>ENA-UOOE01001752-UOOE01001752.1-fermentation-metagenome-genome-assembly--contig:-NODE-1752-length-17453-cov-147.582883_pt1 | contig 17453 bp, 11 predicted proteins | sample MGYA00245776_ERZ724021 | MGnify/ENA primary metagenome ERZ724021 (study PRJEB28704, sample SAMN03018321) | fermentation metagenome | biome: anthropogenic terrestrial biome; feature: soil... | reverse complement strand
GTTCAGTAAGATTTTTCAACTCAACAATTTCAGGAGGAAGGGAAGTGAGTTGATTTCCAGACACGCTAAGTGTAATAAGATTTTTCAATTCTGAGATTTCAGGCGGTAGTGAGGTCAGTTGATTACCATTTATTTTCAGTTGAGTAAGATTTTTCAACTCTGAGATTTCAGGAGGCAGTGAAGTCAATTTATTCTCAGATATATCAAATATAATAATATTCTTCAATTCTGAAATCTTGGAAGGTAGCAAAGTCAATTGATTATGAGATATGTCAAGTTCAATAAGATTTTTCAATTCTGAGATTTCAGGGGGCAGCGAAGTTAATTGATTATAGGATAGATCGAGTCTATCAAAATATTTCAACTCTGAAATCTCAGGAGGTAGTGAAGTCAATTGATTGTTATACAGATAAAGTTTAGTAAGATTTTTCAACTCTGAAATTTCAGGCGGTAATTCCTTCAGTTGATTTTTGTTCACCCAAAGTTCAGTAAGATTTTTCAACTCTGAAATCTCAGGAGGTAGTGAAGTCAATTGATTATTAGACATAAAAAGTGTAATAAGATTTTTTAACTCTGAGATTTCAGGCGGTAGCGAGGTCAATTGATTATCATGTATGTAAAGCTTAATGAGAGCTGTCAACTTTAAAATTTCAGGAGGAAAGGATGAAAGTTGATTTTTGTTCACCCAAAGTTCAGTAAGATTTTTCAACTCTGAAATCTCAGGAGGTAGTGAAGTCAATTGATTATTAGACATAAAAAGTGTAATAAGATTTTTTAACTCTGAGATTTCAGGCGGTAGCGAGGTCAATTGATTATCATGTATGTAAAGCTTAATGAGAGCTGTCAACTTTAAAATTTCGGGAGGAAAGGATGTGAGCTGATTTTTGTTCACCCAAAGTTCAGTAAGATTTTTCAACTCAACAATTTCAGGAGGAAGGGAAGTGAGTTGATTTCCAGACACGCTAAGTGTAGTAAGATTTTTTAACTCTGAGATTTCAGGTGGTAGCTCCTTCAGTTGATTATCGTGTATGTTAAGTTCCTTTAGATTTGTCAACTTTAATATTTCGGGAGGAAAGGATGTGAGCTGATTTTTGTTCACCCAAAGTTCAGTAAGATTTTTCAACTCAACAATTTCAGGAGGAAGGGAAGTGAGTTGATTTCCAGACACGCTAAGCGTAGTAAGATTTTTTAACTCTGAGATTTCAGGCGGTAGCGAGGTCAATTGATTATCATGTATGTAAAGCTTAATGAGAGCTGTCAACTTTAAAATTTCGGGAGGAAAGGATGTGAGCTGATTTTTGTTCACCCAAAGTTCAGTAAGATTTTTCAACTCAACAATTTCAGGAGGAAGGGAAGTGAGTTGATTTCCAGACACGCTAAGTGTAGTAAGATTTTTTAACTCTGAGATTTCAGGTGGTAGCTCCTTCAGTTGATTATCGTGTATGTTAAGTTCCTTTAGATTTGTCAACTTTAAAATTTCAGGAGGAAAGGATGTGAGTTGATTTTTGTTCACCCAAAGTTCAGTAAGATTTTTCAACTCAACAATTTCAGGAGGAAGGGAAGTGAGTTGGTTTCCAGACACGTCAAGTGTAATAAGATTTCTTAACCTTGAGATTTCAGGCGGTATCGAGGTCAGTTGATTATCATGTATGTAAAGCTTAATGAGAACTGTCAACTTTAAAATTTCAGAAGGAAAGGATGTGAGTTGATTTTTAGACACCCGTAGTTTAGTAAGACTTTTCAATTCCGAAATTTTAGGAGGAAGATAAGTAATTTGATTTCTAGACATCCCAAGAAAAGTAAGATTTTTCAATTCTGAAATTTTAGGTGGCATCTCCTTTAGTTGATTTCCAGATACGCTAAATTCAGTAAGATTTTTTAACTCGGAGATATTAGGAGGAAGAAATGTAAGTTGATTATTATATACATAAAGTCTTTTAAGATATTTCAGCTCTGAGATTTCAGGCGGCAGCGAAGTCAATTGATTGTTATACAGGTAAAGTTTAGTAAGATTTTTCAACTCAAATATTTCAGGAGGAAGAAATGTAAGTTGATTTCCAGACACGCTAAGTGTAGTAAGATTTTTTAACTCGAAAATTTCAGGCGGTAGATTCTTCAGTTTATTCCTGGGTATATAAAGTGTAGTGAGATTTTTTAACTCTGATATTTCAGGAGGTAGCGACGTTAATTGATTACTAGATAGGTAAAGTTTGGTAAGATTTTTCAACTCAAATATTTCAGGCGGCAACGAAGTCAATTCTTTGGACGAAAGGTCTAGTGTAGTCGCGTTACTTTCTTTAGCTTTTAAAATCAGATCTTTGATTTCATTTAGTTTCATCTGAAGTCCCTGCCTAAAAAACAATCAAAAGTTCAATAAATCTTGAAACCTCAATCATTTAAATTATATCAGATAAAATAAAAACTGATTCAAAAAATAGGAGTCGTTGTCATCTAAATAACTTTCGATTTTAATCGATAGTTGGGGAAATAATCGGAAAATATTGGTAAAAAGTAAAAAACGAAATTTTGTTAATTTGGCGTTCCGAAAATGATCCCGAGCGTATGATCGAATTGTCATAGTTTTTCTATTTTACTCGAAAGCCCTATAATGCGTTGCATTTCATCAATCGTATTTATATTAGCAAAAGTCCTAAGTTCAGGATCAAGCCCTTTAATTTCCGAAACCTCAACAAAAACAACATCCTTCATCTCAAAAACCGGCGTCAGTACAGAACGTTTTCCTTTCTCAAAGGCTTTTTCAATTTCAGAAATCATTTTTTTCGAATAGACCGCATGCAGAGGCTCGAATTTTCGATCCTCCCATTTCGGAAGGGCAGCGTCATGCCCGCTTGCTTTCTCAAACAGCAGGTCTACAACTTCGGGGTTTACAAAAGGCATATCTCCGGCGCAGACAAAAGAATATTCTGCTCTGGATTCAAGCAGCCCCGCCCGGATGCCTTCAAGTGGGCCGGCGTCTTCCAGAGTATCAAAACAGAAACGGATTTCACGGGCAGGGAATTTTTTAAGCACAGGCCTGAACTTTTTTTCCTGGTTTTTGTCCCGGACCGAGAGAATAACCTCGCCCACAACCCGAAAAAGGCTTTCAAGCAGGCGCTCAAGAATTGTTTTTCCTTCAAATTCGAGAAGGGCTTTTTCGACCATGCCCATCCGCCTGCCCCTGCCACCCGCCAGCACGACTGCACTTCTGAGTTTTATTTGTTCTTTTTCTTGTTCTGTTTTTCCACCCATTTGATCATTTCCGGGACTTTATGGTTTAGATTTAACTTTCGTTTTTCCTTTCTGCTTACCTGCGTTTTTTTCTTTCGGCTTGTCTTTAGATTTCATGCCTGCTTTTTATCTTGCTCTTTATCGTGAACCCAGAATTCCTCTTTTTCCGTGAATTCCTTTTTCCAGATCGGAGCTTCAGACTTTATACGTTCTATAGCTTCGCTGAGAGCAGGGAAAAGTTCTGTCCTGTGCGCAGATGCGATAACAATGTATACTATATCTTCTCCGGCTTTGATAACGCCTGTTTTGTGGTGGATCAGGACTTCAAGGATGCCTTCTTTTTGTTTGAGTTCTTCCCGGATCAGATCAAGGACTTTTGAAGCTTTTGGCTCGTACTTTTCGAATTCGAGCCTGGAAGTTCTCTCTTCTTCGGCCAGCTCGCGAACGATGCCTGTAAAGGTGCCGATTGCGCCTGATTTTCGGATGACAGGGTTTTTTCTGGCTTTCTTTATAAGAGCTTCCAGTGTATAGCGGTCAGGCTGAGCAAGGGAGAGTCCTACAAGGGAAGCTGTAAGCTCTTCGTGCATATCAATGTCTGCCGGCAGCCTGAAAACAACGTTGGAAACGTTAGGAAGGTCACCAATCACAATTTTCGGAAGATTGCTTTCCTTAAACCCTTCTACCACAGCAAAATCGAGCCCCTGGTCGCAAAGCAGGTCAAGCGCGTCTTCAAGGTTCAAATTCCTGGAAAAGCTGACAACTTCAGTACCTATCGCTTCTGTGCCTGTTATTCCTATTACCATATCAGCCCCGGCATCAAAGTGCCTGCCTGTATCGGTCTCTGCTGGATTGAGACGCTGCTCACCCATATGTTTTATAGTGCCTACTGTCCCGAACCCGGAAAGATTCCGAACAAGGGCTGAAACTACGGATGTCTTACCCGATTTTTTATACCCGACAACTGAAATGACTTTCATCAAAGAGCGTTATGGACTTTCCGGTATAAGTAAGGGTCGGCACTTTTTATTTTTGAATTTTGTAGAAAGTTTTGTGGAGATTCAAATCTTAAAACTTCAAAATTATTCGGAAATAGTCAAATACGTTTAAAATTTGAGCTTCATAGCAAATTTCTTATTATATAAAATTTCCTGCGTAAGTTCATATTATATCAATCAAAAACAGAGGAATGTATCTAAGCTATGTTTTATGGTAAAAGGTAATAATATAAGAAGTCAGGGCGGGTTTCAAGTCCCACGCCCAAAACTTTTATTCAGATTTTATTCTTGCTTTTAAGGAGTATAATGCAAGAATCTGTTTTAAATCTCCTGTTTTTACTTCATGTCGTAAGATGTCTACTTTATTTTTTATTTAAAATTGATATTTTACTATTTATTTAAATATTCTTTATTTCACCGTAATATAGTTTGATATCTTTTTAGTGTTACTGCCTGCTGCATTTTTCACAGTTAAACTAACAGTGTACTTTCCTGCTTTTGTGTATTTATGTACAGGATTCTTGGCTGTTGAAGTACTTTTGTCACCAAAGTTCCAAGACCAGGAAGCAGGTGACTGTGTGCTTTTATCTGTGAATTTTACTGTTAAGGGTTTTTTCCCAGAGACCGGCGATGCATAAAAAGCAGCAACTGGAGGGTAAACCAGAGTACCCATATAAATATCTTCAGCTGTGCCAAACTCTTCTTCACGAGCATCCGCCCATACTATACGATTTCCATAGATCTTTGGGAACGCCGTATATGGTTTTTCATCAGGAATCCAAGTTTCAATGTTGTTGGAGAGATCATATATCCAGATATATGTACCATCCCAATCGGTATCAGCCGTCCCTACTATCTTGTCGCCGTAGATAGATACCTCAGATGTAAGTTCAGGGATCCAAGTCTCCTTGTGAGTGGAAAGATCGTACACACCAGTTTCGGCGGGGCAGGGATAAGCCGGGTCACTCATTGGATCATTCTTGCGAGCATCCGCCCAAACGATTCTATTTCCGTTGATAGCAGGATTAGACGCATTTCCGCTAGTGCTGATCTTAGTTTCTTTCTTAGTAGAGAAGTCGTATATGTAAATGTCAGAGCCCCATTCTCCTTCCTTGGTATTGCGGGAGTCTTGCCAAACTATCTTATTCTTATAGATATCAGGCATCTGTGCGGATTGATTTTTGGTAATCTGAGTCTTCTTCTTGCAAGAAAGATCATACATCCATATATTTCCATATTCATATGCAGAAGTCGAATCCTGCCACAGAATAATGTTATCGTAGACTTTAGGATTATACGCATTTCCACTAGTAGTAATCTGAGTTTGTTTTTTAGTGGAGACATCATACATGTAAATATCGGATTTTTCACTCCGAGTATCCGCCCACACAATCCTGTTTCTATGGATCGCAGGCGTGGATGCTTTTCCGCTAGTGCTGATCCTAGTCTCTTTCTTAGTACCAAAATCGTACATATAAATATCGTTCTTCTCATTGCGCCAATCTTCCCACACGATTCTACCCCCATAGATAGCAGGAGATCGCGCCGTTTTGCTCGTGGTGATTCGAGTTTCAATGATCTTTGGCTCAGCACTAGTTGTTACTTGTGTAACACCTGACTGGTCAATGCTCGGTTGTGCGACATTTTGAGGATCATTTCCAATGGATGCCGACGCTGTTGACGAAACAATAATTAAAAATAATATCAAAGCCGCTGATGCTAGTATTATTGAATTAAAATATTTCTTATTGTTCACTTATCTACCTTCTTAATTCTTTGTTATCATTTTAAGTTGCTAACATTGTAACTTGTTCCGATTTTTAAATTTTCTCTTTTGAATCACAAATTTATAATATTTAGATTATAGCTCTATTTTTATAAACTGTAAAAATAGGTGGTCCACCAAATTAGTTGGTATTTTCCGGATTATTCACACATTAGCATTCTGATCTTATTTTTTGCTTTATGTGCACTCAATTTCCTGTACACAGGTAAGCTTAGAAAACAGATGAAACTAAGCAAAAATACTCAAATATCAACCAGCTATTAATGCACCACCAACGTTTTGTGAAGATTCAAATATCGAGACTTCAATATTATCTAGTAAGAGTTAGATACCTTTAAAATCTTAGTTTTATAGCAAATTTGTTTTTATAGAATTTTCTACATGAGTTTACTGTCTGTTAATCGAAAAAAAGACAGAAAAAACGGGAAAGAAGGAAAGATGGGAAAAAGGGGGTTAATTATGGAAATTAATAATATCAGGATTCATGATATTCCTGAAGAGGAACGCCCAAGGGAAAGGCTTATTCGAAATGGGCCGGAATCGCTTTCTAACGCAGAACTGCTGGGAATAATCCTGAGGACAGGGTCAAAAGAAGAGAATGTTGTCAGCCTGTCAAACCGGATACTCTCAAAATATAGCATCAAGCAGCTCAGTCTTACAAATGTCTCAAGGCTTATGCAGGAAAATGGAGTTGGAAAGGCAAAAGCTGCCCAGATAGCTGCGGTTTTCGAACTTGCCCGCCGACTTGAGACTTTTGTGGAAGAGCCAAAAAGGAAAATCTGCTCCCCAAAAGATGTATACACGCTCATGTATCCTAAAATGCGTGAACAAAAAAAAGAAAAATTTATAACGCTTTGTCTTGATACAAAAAACCAGATCCTGAAAGAAGAAGTAGTATCTATCGGCAGCTTAAACGCGAGCATCGTTCATCCGCGTGAGGTTTTCAAGTCTGCTCTTATGGAATCATCAGCATCGGTAATTATGGTACATAATCACCCTTCAGGGGATCCAAGCCCAAGCCGAGAGGACATAATGGTCACCAAGAAAATAGTCGAAGGAGGAAAACTCCTTGGAATTGACGTGCTTGACCATATTATTATTGGAGATGGCAGATACGTAAGCCTCAAGGATGAAGGCTTTGTAAGGTAAAAATATGAATCCGAAACTCCTATAGAAGAGAACTTTTTATCTGAATATTCTTCTAAGAGTCATATCTGCCCGCTTAGAATAGTGTCTTTCAAGGATTACAGTCTTCTGTCGAATATGACTTTATTGACCAAAGCCTGCCGAAAATTTACTTTCAAGGATTATAGTCAAATATGATTAATAATTTGTATTCAGCCTGATCACCTGTAAAAATCCACTTTAATAACTTACTAAAATTACGATATCTATATATATCTATAAGAAATGGGCTTTTCGATCAAACAAATTTCCCTCCCTGTTTCTATTTCCCTTAAAAAGGAGGTTTTCTGAATTACAAAACATATAAACGCCTGTGCACTGGACAGCAGAGACATTAAGGAAGTAATCCTGGATGATCCCTATACTGTGCCTTATAAGGGTATTTACGCTATCTGTGACGCGGCAAATGAGTATGCGGAGATAATTGAGCACTCCAACTGTTATAGCGGGGCCTCTTGGTCCCTTTACCATTACGCAAAAGCACCCCTTGTCCTGAAAGCCCGTTCAACCGGAAATATGATCCGTTATTTCATGAAAACCGGGACTTCAGAGCTCGAACTTAAACCTTCCGTCGCAGCTGCAGGTATTGAGTCCGTGATCGTGCAGGGGGATGAAGTAGAAATCACCTATGCCGGGTTAGGAGGTGGAGGTGTGGGCGCAACACGGTGCAGGGCATTTGCAGACGGAATTCTTCGCTACAGGATTTCCGAGTCAGGAGGCGAGAAATGCGCAAGGGGGACGATTACAGTTCCACGCAGGAACCGTGTCCTCATAGGTATAGATGATACTGACTCAAAAGAAATCGGAGCTACCTGGACTCTGACTCACAATATTGCAAAAGAACTGGACTGCCAGGAAGCCGTTTATCTTTCCCATGCTCTTGTCCAGCTTTTTCCGGTTCCAGAAAAGACCCAGAACTGCATGTCCACAGTGCTTGAATTTGGCTGTGTAGATGAAAACGCAAAATCAAGGCTTGTAGACAATTTCAAAAAAGCACTTAAGAAATATACTGCTTCATCCCAAACCGGAATGGTTGTCCTTTCGGATTTCTATGCAAAAGGACTATACAAGTACAGCAACCGCTGTCGGACTGAAAGGATTTCGAAAGCCGAGGCTTTGCAATGTGCAATAGAAAACGGCGTGGAAGTCCTTCTTGACGGCAACGGAGTAATAGGTGCACTTGCCTCTCTCCCCTGGTTTGGAAGGCCTGAGGAGTCCATAATTTCTGGTACTGAGATCAAGCCTCTTGCCATGGATAAGACTAAAAGTAACATTTAAGAAAAAAGAGATCAGAAAGCAAGAACGCTGAAAAGAAGCTTCAAATTGAGATTTAAATTATTAGAATCTTTGGTTACATGGAATCTCAAGTTATAAGAAATTTTGAATTCAGCATCCTTCGAATTCCAGCAGCGTGGGATCACTTTGAAAGAAGAAAAAGAAGCATCAGAATGTACTGGGTTTGAAGCCCTTTATCTTGCAGCTCTTGACAGTGATGTCAGCTTCATAACAGGTGTTCCCGGATATCCTGTTACCTCGCTTATGGAACTTTTTTTGAGAAAACCCGCGGAAGAAGAGCTTTTAAATGCCTCAAAAGCGAAGACGCTTGTCTCCGGATCAGCAACTTCCAAGATAGTGCTAGATTATAGTGCCAGATGGCTCACAAACGAGAAAGTTGCCCTTGAAACAGCTCTAGGGGCATCGGTTTCGGGCAGAAGGGCACTTGTGCTTGTAAAGCATGTGGGAATGAATCTGCTTTCAGACCCTCTTATAACCTCGGTCACACATACCATAGGAGCCGGCCTTGTAATAATTGCAGGTGATGATCCTGGCGCAAAGGGCTCTCAGAATGAACAAGACTCCCGCTGGTATGGCCGAATAGCAGAAATAGCTGTATTTGATCCTGCCTCTCCCGATACGGCATACAGGGCTCTAAGACGAGCTTACGAGCTTTCGGAAGAGACAAAGACGCCTGTTATTCTGAGGGTCACTGCAGGCCTGGAAAGGAGTAAAGGAAATATAAAACGCCTTCCAGAGTCTTCAGCTCCTCATCCTGAGTTCGACCGTGCAATCTGGAAAAACCGGATGGTGGAAAAACACCGACTTTTTCACTCCAGAACCTACCCTCTGCTGGAAGAGGAAGCTGAAAACACTGACCTTAACGTGGTAAAGAAAAGGACAGCCGAGAATACAGGGTACGGATTAGATTCGAGATATGGACAGATAGGGATTATTTCCTCAGGTTTCACATCTTCGATCGTTGAAGAAATACTGAAAACGCAGGAAGAGTTCCGCGCTGAGGTTTTTTATCCTGTAATTTCTCACCTGTCCCTTGGCCTTGTAAACCCTCTTCCCCTCAAAAAGATAAAGACTTTTCTGAGATCTAACCAGAAGGTACTCGTCGCCGAAGAGTCCGAGCCTTTTATAGAAGAACAGATCAGGATCATAGGTAATGTTTATGGGAAAAAGACAGGGCACCTTCCATACGGGCAGGTCAGGCATGAAGATATTGAATTCGCCCTTGAACACCTTGAAGACGAAATTTTAGAACCTGCAGATACTACTTCTCTCAACGCCGCAAAGAAAAATAATAGGACCGGGATCTGCGACGATTGCGCGTATCTTCCCCTCTACCGCTTTCTCAGCACTCTTGATGTGCGGGTTGCCGGTGACATGGGCTGTTCCGTCCGGAGCGCACCTGATCCCCTTGCGGCAGTCGATGTTAGCTTTGCTCTTGGCTCGGCAATCTCTGTTGCATGTGGCTTTGAGAAAAAGGGCATAGCCGTAATCGGAGATTTCGCCCTGGCACATTCGGGCATTCTCGGGCTTCTAAGTGCGGCGACTACAGGCTGCAATGTGCTTGTGCTTGTACTCCAAAATGAGGTTGCAGCCATGACTGGCGGACAGTCAGTCCCTGATCTCAGGAAAGTGGTTGAGGCAATAACCCCTGACGTTTCAGTCTTCGATATTGATACTAATGAGAAAGAAGCGCCAGATGACACTGGAAATATGACAGATGTAACTGAGAAAGCGATGGATAAAACTGGAAATAAGAAGGAAGCAGGGCGTGAAATGGAAAAGCAAATATCAAATCCCAAACTTCCTGAATTGATCCAGGCAAAACTTGCGCTTCACGGGCTTTCCGTAATATTCATAAAAGGGAAGTGCAGGAAATATCGATCATAAAATCTTTCGTATTTTTATTTAAAGTTCCATATCCGTCGTTTCCAATGCCAAGGTCAAAAATATTTATAAACTTCTTATGAAGGTAGATCTGAAACTAAAACAGATTTATTTTCTATCGTTTTTACAATCGTTTTTGTCTTACAAAATATTAATATTCACACAGTGATATTTTTCTGGCTTGTATATCTCCTTCTAATTATATTAATATAACTTTTACTGGATTTATAAATAAAAAACATCATATCAAAAAATTGATAATGAAGAAAAATCAATTAAGTTTAGGGAAAATTGTTGGGCGCTTTTCGTCGCTTTAACAGAAACTTAGAATTAATACTCAAAAGGTGTGAGGGGGAAAAATTGGAGAGAAAATTTCAGATTTTACTGACAATCGGGGCTTTATTGCTGGTAATGGGCTTGCTCCTGAATTTTACCAAAGACCCGCTTATATGGGGAACAGGGACTGTAACTGCACTATTCATGATTCTGCTTTTCAGGCTAGATCCTCTAAGTCCGAACGATTAATACGAAAAAGAAGAAAGGAGAAAACGAAGGAGAAAAGGGAGAAATAAAGGCTCTCTTTTCTTTGCCTAAATCTCAAAAATTTAATTATCAAGATTACCGCATTTTATCCATTCTGGAATTTTTCTTACTTTTTACATTTTACAGTTAGCTTCTATTTTGTCTGATTTTGATCCACATAATAACGCTTATGAATTAATTAACTGATTCTAAATAATTTTAAATATTTTTGTTGATAACTATATAAGAAAGTTAACCTTTAAAAGTTTTGACCTCTCTGGTCCTTATACGCTCCTTCAATCGCAAAACGGGAAAATTCTGAATAAATAATGGGAAATCTGAATAAATAATAGAAATATCTGTATCAATAAAAATGAAAAGGTAAAAACCATTTTTCTCTCAAGCCTTTTTTAAAAGGCTTGAGAAATAAGGCGGAAAAAGTAAAATTTGCTTTTTCGCTCAAGCCTTTTTTAAAGAGGCTTGCAGTAAAAACCCACCTTCCGAGCAGGCAGGCTCCAGTTCAATATAGAATCCAAAGAGACCGGGATGAGATAATGAAGCATCGAACAAAGATAGTTGTAACTAGCTTAATTCTTTTAATTGTTTTAGCTTCCCTACTTACAGAAGGATGCCTGGAACAGAGTTCCGGGTTAAGCAGGGAAAACGGAACAGAAGTTAAAGGAGAAGTTGACACCCACGGACTCTCTCAAGGGGGCCACCTTAAAACCGAAGAAGTAACTCTTTCGGGTTCAAGGGCAGGAGCTTCCCCCATTGCAGGAAATTACACGCTTGAAGCTCTTGATGTTGAGTTAAAAGTGCCTTCTTATGAGCTGCCCTTACAAAGTAACGAAATTTCGAACTATGGAGACTTTTCCGAGAAAATTTTCCTAGATGACTCAGCTCTTAAAATGCTGGAAAGCAATGGTTTTGTAGTAATCGAAAATCCTTACGGTTCCGCCGAAGAAGACATAACTAGAATGTATTCGACCCTCAAAGACCAGGAGATCCCTATTTTCATTACCACGGATTCCCTGCTACATCTTTACCATATCCAGTTTGATGAGACTCTGCGCCAAATCGAAGAGCAGGAGTTTTACGATACTCTCTGGGAGACCGACCTTGCTCTGCTAAACGCTTCTATTGAGAAGTATAACAGCACCGTAGGGGAAGAACAGGAAGCTGCAAAAAGAAACGCGGCCTACTTTGCAGTTGCTTTAAGCCTTCTACAGCCGAAGTTCTCTGAAGATACAGCAAGACAGTACCAGTTCGAAATTCCAGAATTCGTAATAAAAGATGTTGAAGCTGAACTTGCCCTTATCGAAGCCCACCAGGGTTTTGAACTTTCTCCAATTTTCAAATATCAGGAAGACTATTCCCAGTATGCCCCGCGAGGCCACTATACTCGTTCCGAAAAACTGCAACACTATTTCAAGGCTTTTATGTGGCATGGCAGAATGAGCATGCTCTTGAAGGAGAAGCTGATTGAATCGGAAGATCCTACAAAGGATGCCCGCATCCAGACTATCCAGGCAAGCCTGATCGCTTCCCAGCTCCAGAGTGAGCCTGAACTTCTTGAGAAATGGGACCGGATCTACGAGGTTACAGCTTTTTACGTAGGTTTTTCAGACGACCTTGGGCCCTATGAATATATGGAAGCTTTGGATTCGGTCTTTGGCAATGGAAAAAGGGAATTTAAAAATACAACAATTGAAGAACTCAAAGTTAAGCTTGCAGAGTTCCAGGGCCCGAAAATTTATGGAGGTATCGGGAGATGTGCTGTTGAGCCGCCATTTACCCCTGAAAAGGCTGACGAATGTCTCGAAAATACCACTGGCTTCCGCTTTATGGGTCAGCGCTTTATTCCGGATTCCTATGTATTCTCAAACCTGGTCGGAGTTTATACTGGAAAATATACGGGGGAATTTACTGAAAATGAGAAACCCTTTACTCTCGTAATTTCAGAAGCCGGACCTGTTCGCGGTTTTCCGCGGGGACTTGATGCGATGGCTCTGCTGGGCTCGGAAAGGGCTGTTTACTGGCTCAACGAACTGAATGATTCCAATTACGAAGACTACGATGTTCAGTATGGAAAGATGGATTCAGAGTTCTCGAACTTTAGCGCGGCTGACTGGAACAGAAACCTCTACTGGTCCTGGCTTTATTCCCTTCAACCTCTCTTAAAAGACTACGGTTCAGGCTATCCGACCTTTATGCAGACTGATGCCTGGCAGGACAAGGAACTGAGCACGTCGCTGGCTTCTTGGACTGAACTAAGACACGATACTATTCTTTACGCCAAACAGAGCTACACAATGAATTTAACCGCTTTGGCACCTCCGGAAGAAAAATCGGTCGCTGGCTACGTAGAGCCTGTTCCTGACTTTTATGCCCGCTTGCTTGCCTTAACTAAAATGACAAATCAGGGCCTGGATGAAATGGGCGTGCTTGACCCAATTTCGAAATCAAGGCTCACAAACCTTGAAGAGGTTCTTTCCAGGCTTCAGGAGATCTCGGAGAAGGAACTCGAAAACAAAAAACTGACCGACGAAGATTACGAATTCATCAAAAATTTCGGAGACCAGCTTGAGGGCACCATAGGTGACGTTGATGAGAAAGCCAGAAAAACTACAGTCGTGGCTGATGTCCATACCGACGGCAACACAGAGACCGTGCTCGAAGAAGGTATCGGGTATGTTGACATGCTGGTGGTTGCATATAAACTTCCGGATGGAAGAATCCTTGTGGGAGCCGGGCCTGTTATGAGCCATTACGAGTTCAAACAGCCAATGGAAGCTCGCCTGACCGATGAAAAATGGAGAGAAATGCTTGAAACAAACCCGCCGGAAAGGAATGAGTGGGTTTCAACTTACAGGGCTTAGTTTCTGCTGAGTAAGATCAGATCGTAAAAAATTAGAAAACAACAGGAAATAAGAAGGAAATAAAAAGAATAGGAAACTGAATCAAAGCGTAAATAAAAAACGTAATGGGAATAGTAAGGAGTTTTCAAATAGAAAACTTCTCCTCTCTCTTTTCAGTTGTTTTACTTTCCTGTCTGACCTGAGTAATTAGCCTTTCAAGCTGGTCCCGTGAGATGCTTTTATGTTTTTCTTCAGTGCAGACCTTGACTTTCTCGATCAGGGCGCAAAGTTCCTCCCGCTCAAGACAGAAACCTATGCTATTAATAATGCCTTGGAGGGCTTTTGTGCCTGTGTGCTTTCCGACAACAAGGTTGCGCTTCCCACCTACCATTTCAGGGAGGAAGAGTTCATATGTACGCGGCTCTTCGAGGATTGCAGCAACGTGAATTCCGGATTCGTGGGTAAAGGCATTTTGCCCGACAACGGCTTTGTTTACCGAAGGCACAATACCTGAATATTCCGAGACCATTCTGGAAAGAGTAGTCAGCTTTGTCGTATCATAGCGATCTATGCCATACTGTATCCTGAGGGCTACCATTACTTCTTCAAGGGAAGCGTTTCCTGCCCTTTCTCCGATTGCGTTAACTGTAGTATGGAGTTGTTTTGCTCCGGCTTCGGCGGCTGCAAGGGTATTTGCAGTAGCCATTCCAAGGTCATCGTGGCAGTGGATACATATAGAGGTATTGACTTCTTTGAAAATTTCGCTAACAAGGTAATGGGTTGTAGTTGGGTTCAGGATACCTACAGTATCTGCAATGCTTACGTACTGCACCTTATATTCGTTTTCAACTTCCTTAAAAGCTTGCTTCAGGCGATCTATCGGGGTTCGACTTGCGTCCTCGGCTGCAAAACGTATTTTTAATCCATGGTCGGTTGCATATTCAATGGTTTCCTTGGCGCAGCCAAGCATCTCTTCAAAACTTCGGTGATACTTGTATTTGAGGTGCATGTCTGACATTGCGATGAAAATACTTACAATATCAACATCACATTCAAGGGCAGCGTCCACATCACCTTTTACTGCTCTTGAGAGGCAGCAGATTCTTGAATTAAAGCCCTGATTTGCAATTTCCTTCACGGTCTCTTTCTCATTTGCGGAAACCACCGGAAATCCGGCTTCTATAACCTCAACGCCCATCGAATCAAGCTCACTGGCCATTGCCAGCTTCTGTTCTTTCGTGAATACGACACCTGGGGTCTGTTCTCCATCGCGGAGTGTCACGTCACAGATTTCTATATCTAGGGGGCGATATTTGATAAAATCCATAAGTTTATTTCTAGAGTACTGCTCGTTCTCTGACATTATTACTACTTCCTGTGATTTTCAATTATTGTGAGGAATTTTCAATTATTGTTAATGATATTTGGGTAATTTTTTATGATATACAGGTCATCTACTTGAAAAATAACTCAAAGGCTTTAATAAGGAGGTATCAGGGTTCAAACGCCCATAAAAGTCAGAAAATCTTGTATCTCGTCAAAATTAAGCATAGCTTAACCTTCACATGTATAAATGTTTTCCTTGAAGGAAAATTGTTGCCGGTAGCAAGGCTTTCACAATTTCACGAAGGGTAATTTATTTTGAGAATATTTGACCTTATTTAGGATAGCTAAAATATTGATAAGATAAAGGACTCCAGAGATTCAAAAAATAGATTCTAACGGATTCAAACTTCAGGGATAATCGGGGTTATGAGAAAATCAAAAATTAGGCAAAGTTTTTTTCTCAGGCAAGTTTCCTCTGAACCCGTTCATAAAAACAGCTATCCGAAATCTTTACAAAACGTGCAGGATATTTGGATTTTTTAAGTTTGACGATATCATCAGGCTTGATCCTGTAGGATTTCTGTCCGTCAATTGCAATGACAGCTTCTTTTTTTGGAGCCGACAGCTTTATTGCAATCTCGCTATCAGACGGAATGACCCAAGGCCTTGAAGAAAGTTTAAAGGGAGCTATAGGGACAACCACGATAGCATTTACCCTGGGATGTATAATAGGGCCGCCTGCACTCATCGCATATGCGGTAGAGCCTGTAGGGGTTGCAAAAACCACACCATCTGCACGCATCGAGTCAAGAAGGCAATCTCCGACATAAACCTCAAACTGAATGATCTTCGCGGGCTTTGCAGACATTATCGCAATCTCATTCGTTGCGGTCTCAACCATCTCTCCGTTAAGGAAAACATCGACTCTCATTCTTTCGCTGTACGAAAAGCCGTAAAGCACTTCTTCTATGGTTTCAAGGGCGTCTTTGGGCTCGACATCTACAAGAAAGCCGAGCGTACCCATATTAATTCCAAGTATAGGAAGAGGATCTCTCATTTTGGCGATATTACGGAGGACTGTACCGTCGCCTCCTACACTAATAATGAGTTCCACTCCTTTTTCCCTCATTTTCTCAACCGGAATCCCTTCGATCCCGAGCGCTTCAGCTGTGGGAGTGGAAACATAAATTTTGACCTTCGAGCTGAAATGGGCCAGAATTTCCCGCACTATTTCAAGAACTTCAGGCCTATCACAGCGTGAAGAGATCCCTATTTTTTTAATTGCCAACTTCTCCTCCCGAAAGTAATTCTAAAAGCTTTTCGTGCACAAGTCCATTGGATGCAACCATTTCCACTCTGGCTGTAACATTATCCGGAAGTCTCAGAGAGTTCCCATACCCATCCGTGACAAGCCCTCCTGCTTCCTCCAGAATCAGTTGGCCTGCTGCAACATCCGTAACACGCAGAGCATTTCGAACATCTACAAGAGCATCAAGTCTTCCTGAGGCTACATAGCATAGTTCGAGAGCTACACTTCCAAACAGCCTTACCCTTCTGACGTTTTTGTATATCTTTCGGGTTCTCTCTATATTTTGCCGGTAACCGTACACACTTACACATAATTCTCTCAGATCTGTGTTAAGGGAAGGTTTGATGCTTTTTCCATTTAGGTAAGCCCCTTTTCCGGCTTCGGCATAATATTCCTCGCATAACGCAAGGTTACTTACATACCCAAACCTCAGGTCTGAAAGGTCAAAGGAGGTCACAGCAAGTGAAATGCTGTAGAAAGGAATCCCCACAGAGGAATTATAGGTTCCGTCAAGAGGATCAAGAACAATAGAGAACTCGGGAGAATCTCCTAAAATAAGCTCTCCTATCTCCTCGCTTATAATTCTCATTGATCTGCCATCAGCTTTAAGAACCTCTAAGATAGCGTCCTCTGCTGCACGATCTATTCTAGTAGTCGGAGTTCCGTCAGCTCCCATACAAACAAAGCTATACGCTGCATCAGTACTTGCAAGATCATAGATAGAGTCCGATGCGGCTTTGAAAGCCTCCCGAGATAATTTCAAAAAGCTTGAATCTGTTGAATCCATATCTGAGCCATTTTTTCCAGTTGAAAGTTCCAAGTTATATTCTCCTTACGCAAAACATAAGGATTTAGAGTTTCGATTATTGATTTTCGTAAGAAATTCAATGTGAAATATATAATGTGATATAGAACACTTGAGTTTAAAAAATATTGCTCCAGATATTCAGGTTAAATATCAGGAACAACTTAAAAGCCGGAGTCTATGGACACTTAGATTCCGGTACTATATTTATTTATTTATTTATTTATTTATTTATTTATTTATTTATTTATTTATTTAT
>ENA-UOOE01001750-UOOE01001750.1-fermentation-metagenome-genome-assembly--contig:-NODE-1750-length-17460-cov-3.876587_pt1 | contig 17460 bp, 18 predicted proteins | sample MGYA00245776_ERZ724021 | MGnify/ENA primary metagenome ERZ724021 (study PRJEB28704, sample SAMN03018321) | fermentation metagenome | biome: anthropogenic terrestrial biome; feature: soil; material... | reverse complement strand
ACCGGGGAGATCAGATCAGCCAGTGCGGCCTATGCTACCAGATATGTATCTGCTGTTTTAAAGGAGCTTGATGCAAGGGATGTTAAGGTTATGATCGAGTCGGACATCCCGCAGGCAGCAGGTCTCGGATCATCGGCGTCCATAGTGGTTGCCACGGTAGCTGCTCTAAACGGTCACCTGGGCCTGGAATTATCACAAAAAGAGATTGCAGCTCTCTCCTACCGCATAGAGAAGGAGGTTCAAAAGGGGAGAGGCAGCCCCATGGATACTGCTCTGGCCACATATGGCGGCTACCAGAGGATTGCAGATGACAACCAGCGTCTCGATCTTCCACCTTTAGAGATGGTGGTGGGATACACCAGACTACCTCATGATACCTTTTCCCTGGTGGAGAAGGTCCAGCTCTTAAAAGAGCGCTATCCAGACCTGGTGGGTCCCATATTCCAGGCCATAGGAGCCATATCCGAGAGGGCTGCTCCTCTGATCCGAGAGCAGAGACTGAAAGATCTGGGTGAGCTGATGGACATCAACCACGGCCTGCTGGAGGCTCTGGGGGTGGGCTCCAGAGAGCTGTCCGAGCTGGTTTATGCCGCAAGGAATGCCGGAGGAGCCTTAGGGGCCAAGCTGACGGGAGCGGGAGGAGGAGGCTGTATGATCGCCCTTCCCGGGATGGCCGGAAAGGAGGCTTTATTGGTGGCCTTGAGGCAGGCCAGAGGAATGGCATTTGCAGCTATGATGGGCTGTGAGGGCGTCCGGCTGGAGGTTGCGTGAGTCGGGAGGGCGAGCAATGGTTCGGGTCTTGAAGATCGGAGGAAGCATTCTGACCGATAAGAGCTGCGAGAGAGGCGCCCTGCCCATGGAGATTGAGCGGGTGGCCAGAGAGGTCGCCTCCAGGCCTCACGATCTGGTGCTGGTGCACGGAGCAGGGTCATTTGGACATATTCCTGCCAAACAATATGGCCTGCCACAGAGGTTCAGTCCGGAGGGCTTGAGGGTGACCCATGAGTCGGTGGTCAGACTGAACCGTCTGGTGCTGGAGGCCCTGGCCAGAGCAGGGGTCGAGGCCCTGCCCGTCCACCCCTTATCCTGCTTGATCCTGTCCGGAGGAAGAATAGAGAGCTTTGCCACTGAGCCGATAAAAAAGATGCTGGAGGATGGCATTATGCCCATATTGCATGGTGATGTGGCCATGGACTTGACTCAGAGGGCAGGGATAGTATCCGGGGACCAGTTGGTAAGCCATCTGGCCAGAGCTCTCAAGGCAGAGGTTGTGGCCGTGGGCTGCAATGTGGATGGGGTACTGTTCTCTGGCCGGCCCATGGCAGAGGTCAAGAGATCGGATCTTCCGTTAATTGAGGGTGCCATCGGAGGAAGCGCAGGTATTGACGTCACCGGCGGGATGAAGGGAAAGCTGGATGAATTACTGGACCTAGCAGATATGGGCATGAGCTCAATGATATTCAATGCCTCCAAAGAGGGGAACATCGTGCGGGCTCTGCGGGGCGAGGCCATAGGGACCAAGGTCTGGAGGCCGGATTGACCACCTCCAGTCGGAAGCTCGATCATATCAGAATCTGTCTGGACAATCCTGTGGAGTCTGAGGGAGCGGCGGCCAGATCCTTTGATGATCTGGTGCTTGTCCATAAGGCTCTGCCGGAAATCGACGAGGCAGATATCGATACTTCCTGCCGGTTTTTGGGAAGAAAGCTATCAGCACCCATCATGATCAGCGCTATGACCGGAGGCCATCCCAGCGTCAAGGAGATCAACGTAAATCTGGCTCTGGCAGCATCCGAGCTTGGCATAGCCATGGGAGTGGGCTCACAGAGGGCAGCTCTTGAAGAAGAGAGCCTGAAGGATACCTTCTCCGCGGTACGGGATGCCGCTCCCGATATTCCTATCATCGGAAACATCGGCGCGGTTCAGCTGAAGCGGTCCGGACCCGGGATTTTGGATCAGCTGGCAGAGATGATAGATGCCGATGCTATCGCTGTCCATCTGAACTTCCTCCAGGAGAGCATTCAGCCGGAGGGGGATCGAGATGCCTCCGGAGTGGTCAAGGTGTTAGGAGAGGCAGCAAATGGATCGGTGCCCATAATCGTCAAGGAGACGGGGGCGGGCATATCCAGGGAGACAGCTGCCAGCCTGGCAGATGTGGGAGTCAAGATGATAGACGTCTCCGGTCAGGGGGGTCTCTCCTGGGCCGGAGTTGAGACCTACCGGGCAGCTGAGATCGGCGACAGTGAGCTGGAGGAGATGGGAAGGCTGTTTTGGAGCTGGGGAATTCCTACTCCTGTGAGCATCGTCGAGTGCCGATCTATTGGCCTGGATGTTATATCCTCGGGAGGGATCAGGAGCGGCCTGGATGTTGCTAAGAGCCTCTCACTGGGGGCGAGCCTTGCCGGGACTGCCCTTCCCATGCTCAAACCGGCAACAAAAGATGCAAAGACCGTGGTCAGTGCCATGAGCCCGTACCTGCGCGCTCTGAGGATCTGTATGTTCCTCACCGGTTGCAGAAGGGCTGGGGAGCTGAAAGGAGTCCCTCTTGTGGTTCTAGGAAGGACCAGAGAATGGCTTCTGGCGCGGGGGTATGATTTGAATGAGTTTTCTGCTTATAGAGAGTTGACAAAATGAAAGATATTGCGATAATCGCCGTCGGCGGCTATAATGAGATCGGCCGCAACATGACTGCGATAAGGATAGGAAAAGATATTGTAGTAATGGATATGGGGATCAGGCTGGATCGGGTGCAGATTCATGAGGATACCGACGTAGAGTCCCTGCATGCCGCAGACCTGATCAACATAGGCGCCATTCCCGATGACAGCATAATGGAGAACGTTGATGGAAGGGTTAAGGCCATCGCCTGCACTCATGGTCACCTCGATCATATCGGAGCCATATCCAAGCTGGCTCATAAGTACCATGCTCCGATAATTGCTTCTCCGTTTACGGCAGACCTGATAAATCAGGAGATCAAGTCGGAGAAGATCTTCGGGGTGAACAATCCCCTGAAGACAATGAACGCTGGAGAGCGTTTTCAGGTTACGCCGGATATCGATCTGGAGTTCGTGCGGGTGCAGCATAGCATTGTGGACTGCGTGTTTGCCGCTATTCACACCCCCGAGGGGATCATACTCTATGCCAATGACTTCAAGATCGATCGATCGCCGACGTTGGGTGAGCCGCCAGACTTTGCCCGGCTGAGGGCTTTGGGAAAGGAGGGGGTGCTGGCTCTCATCACTGAGACCACCAATGCCGCCATCTCCGGAAAGACGCCGTCCGAGCAGATAGCCAAGGACCTGGTGATGGACGTTCTTATCGGCACAGAGGAATCCAGGTCTGGAGTCATGGTCACCACCTTCTCCTCCCATATCGCCCGGATCAGAGCGATAATCGAGGCTGCTCATAAGATGGGGAGAAAGCCGGTGCTCTTAGGCCGGTCCATGGAGAAGTACTGGGGTACGGCAGTGCGGACCGGTTATGCCCAGCAGGGGGAAGTCTCAGTCTTTGGAAGGAGAAAGTCGGTGGACAAGGCCCTGAAGAGGATCATGAACGAGGGCAAGGACAAGTATCTGCCCATCATGACCGGCCATCAGGGGGAGCCGGGGGCGATATTGAGCCGGGTGGCCAATGGAGAGACCGACTTTCTGGTGGAGTCTGGAGATCGAGTGATCTTCTCTGCAGGAATCATTCCCCAGCCTCTGAACGAGTCCAACCGCCATACTGTGGTGACCAAGCTAAAGATGAGAGGAGGCAGGATCTACGATAATGTGCATGTCTCCGGGCATGCCTGCCAGGAGGATCACTGGGAACTCTTGCGGATGATCAATCCGGAGCATGTCATACCGAGCCACGGGACACTGAGGAGTCATGGCAGCTATCTGATGATGGCTGAGGAGACGGGCTACTCTCTGGGATCAAATATCCATCTGGTGAGGAACGGCCAGGAGCTTCTCATCGATTGAAGCTCAATTTAAATAGAATCAAGGGATAGGGAGGTTGTGAGAAGGATGATGGAGGAAGAGCTGGAGGATCGTGCGGCTCTGGTAACGGCAACCATCGAAAAGCTGCTCCCAGTGATGCATCCGCGCGGCCTGTATGAGGCGAGCCGGCACCTGGTGGACTCCGGCGGGAAGAGGCTGAGGCCGTCGATGCTGCTACTTGCGGCTGAGGCTGCGGGTGGAGAGGCTCTCGCCCTGGCTCCGGCGGCGGTATCCATCGAATTGGTCCATAACTTCACTCTCATTCATGATGACATCATGGACAATGCCGATGTGCGCCGGGGGAGGCCTGCAGTGCATAAGATCTGGGGGCAGTCGGGAGCTATTCTGGCTGGCGATACCCTTTACTCCAAGGCCTTTCAGGTTTTGGGGATGACTGCGGCCAGCCCGGAGCGGATCTTAGGGGCGATGAATATGCTCTCCCGGACCTGCACGGCGATTTGCGAGGGCCAGTGGCTGGACATGGAGTTCGAATCTAAAGACCGGGTGACTGAGAACGAGTACATGGAGATGATCGAGAAGAAGACCGGTGTTCTCTATGGCGCTTCTGCAGGGATGGGGGGTCTCCTGGCCGGGGCATCGCCCGAGGTGGTCAGGGCGCTGGATGAGTTTGGCCGGCTGACGGGCATGGGATTTCAGCTCCAGGATGATGTCATCGATCTTTTGACCCCGGAGGAGGTCTCGGGAAAAAGGCAGGGCGGGGATCTGATCGAGGGCAAGAAGACATTGATCATGATCCATGCCTTTGCCAATGACGTAGTGGTGCCTGTCTTCAGCAAGAAGGATGCATCGGCAGAGGAGATCTTCCGGTCGATCTCCATTCTGGAAGGGAGCGGCTCGATTGAGTATGCCAGGTCCAGAGCAGAGGAGATGGTAGCACAGGGCAAGAGGGCTTTAGATGTTCTGCCTCCCTCATCGGCCAAAGAGACGTTGCTGGAGCTGGCAGACTACATGATCCGCAGAAGGTACTAGGTCAAGCGAAGAGTGCAAGAATTGAGCCGGTATCGGATTGGTATCGGCTTCGAGTTCTTCTGCATAATATCTTTTCCAATCGAGCTTATGACCACATTTTGACGCTGAAGAGCAATTCTCATCCCCCTTTGATCGCAAACCCCAGGTCCTTGACCATCTTCTTGTCCTGTCGTGGCTCCCTGCCCGTCGTCGTAAGGTAGTTGCCAGTCATCATCCCATCGAGACCATAGATGAGACCTAAGGATTGGAGGTCTCCCATATTCACCTCCCTGCCGCCCGCGTACCTGAGCGATTTCGTAGGGTTCACGAACCTGAAGAGCGCTATGGTTTTTAGGACATCCAACGGCGAGGTAAGCGGCCTCTTCTCTAGTGCCGTACCTTTAATCGGGTTTAGGATGTTTATCGGGATCGAATCCGGGTCAAGGTCCCTGAGGGCGAAAGCCATCTCGATCCTATGCTGCCAAGTTTCTCCCATGCCGATGATGACGCCGCAGCATACCTCAAGACCTGTCTTCTGGGCATTCCTTACGGCCTGCTCCCTGACGGAATACGAGTGTGTGGAACATATACGGCTGTAGAAGGATGAGGCAGTCTCGATGTTGTGGTGGTATCTTGCCAGCCCGGCAGCCTTGAGATCATTTAATTGCTTTAGCGAAAGGATGCCAAGGGACGCGCAGACCTCAAGCTTCGTGGTCCTTCTGATCTCTTTTATGGCCCGTGTGAGGGCCTGCAAATCTTCATCGGAAATGCCCTTGCCTGAGGTCACTATGCCGAACCTGTCCACGCCCTCGGCGTCCATCTTTCGTGCCGCTTCCACAAGCTGTTCCGTTGAAAGGAGCGGATATACATCGACATTCGTGTTATGATGTGCGGATTGGGCACAGAACCTGCAATCCTCGGAGCACCATCCCGATTTAGCATTGATGATGGTGCATAAATCGACCCTTCTTCCTGCATGCCGTCTCGCAACCTGACCTGCCACATGAAGCAGGTCCATCAGACCCTGGCCTTCGAGCTCTACCAATCTCTCGGCCTCGCTTAGGGCTATGCTATCCCCTTTAAGCCCTTTCTCCAATATCGTTGACGTGAATACATCCATATTATCAGATTGTAAACCTATGCAACGGCAAAAGTTACATTCGATTTAATGTTTTTGCTTGGGTTGCTTTTTTCAGTTGGGATCTCTTATCATCTTCTGTCATCGTACCCAAGTCACATTCGATGCATTCTTGTCATGGGCTTCGGGTTTCTCGACTGGGTGCCCGAAGGCGATCGTGCCCACCGGACTGTATCCGTCGGGAATCCGGAATCCTGCCATGAGCTCCTTGTTGTCGTAGGCGGCTTTCGTTGATCCGATCCAGCAGCTGCCTATGCCAAGCATGTGGGCGGCAAGCATCATGTTCTCGGCAGAGAGCGAACAATCGATCTCCTGGAACTGGCTTTCGGTTTTACCTTCAACCATGATTACGGTGGGGGCATGATAAAAGATAGAGTATCCTGGGCTTTCCAGCAATTCCCTGAACGCATTGGACATGCCATCATGGCCATCCTTCATGAGCGAGATCTGGATGGGTTTGCGGTCTGCAAGAACCACTGGACACTCCGCAGTGTCATGATTGCTTCGATTGCTTCCATATGACGCCTGCATCGCTAATGTGATTCGTTCTCCTGATCATAGCGAGGGCTGTCTCCCGGCCTGTGCGATCCTCATGCCGAGGTCGTGGGCCTTCCGGCAGTCCTCGGGGAAGACCTCACGGTGTCTCTGTGCCTTTTCTGCCGGATCAACCGCCGATGAGACATATTTTGCGTAATCATCAAACTGCAGGGTATCCGTGACCAGAAGCGTTTCAGAGGCGCCAAAAATCCATTTAAGTACCAGCTCTGTCAGCCGGATCTGCACGTCAAATCCCATCTCTTTTGCCCCCTTCTCGTCCGCACCCATCGTATAGATGAACGCAGTCGAGATCTTTTTTGGGAAAAGTGAGGAGTGCTCCCGGTCATAGACGAGATAAGGAAAGACCAGTCGCTCCAGGAACGACCGCATTTCGCCGGTTGCTGTTCCCAGGTAGACCGGAGAGCCGAGGATGAATGCGTCCGCTTCGGCCATCCTTTCAAGGATCGGGGTGAGATCGTCATTCATGGCGCAAATCCCATAACTCTTTCCATCTTTGAGCTTGCAGGCAAAGCAGCTGGTGCAGCCCTTGTATTCCAGGTCGTACAGGTGAACCAGCTCCGTTTTTGCTCCGGCAGATTCTGCGCCCTTGAGTGCATTTTCTAGCAGCGTCGCGGTATTCCACGTTTTGCGTGGGCTTCCATTGATTGCAATGACCCTTCCCATCAACTATCACCTTTGTGTCATATCTTCATTCATTTTCCTTCATTGAGGTGGCGACCTCATGGGTGGCGAGGATGCCGTTCAAGGCGGCTGGAAAGCCGGCATAGATTGAGATGAGCAGCATTATCTCGACGATCTCCGCTTCCGACAGGCTGGCCCGGAGTCCTCCCCCGATATGAAACCGGAGCTGCGACGGGGCTGTCCCTTTTGCCGCAAGCGCTGCAATGGTCGCAACCTGCCGATCCCGCAGGGAGAGGAGACCCCGTGCATAAATATCGCCGTACCCGAATGCAATGACGTATTTTGCGATGTCCGGGTTGATCGGGTCGTATGTCTCCTTAAGGATTCGTTCCTGTTCAGGCGCAATCATGGCGAGCAGATTCTTCCCTCTTTCATACCGTCCTTCGGATCCGGCGTGAAGGGAGTCCTTAGAGAGTGTTTGGCCGGTCTCCTGCAGTACCTCTACAAGTGTCTTCATGGCGTTCAGTGTTGCCGGGAACCCCGCATATCCGCACATCTGGATGATGACCTCGCGGATCTCCTCCGGTGTGCAGCCGACATGAAGTGCGGCATGAGTATGGACCTTCAGCTGAGGCGCTGCAGTGCCCATGGTTGTCAGGGCGGCGACGACCGCGAGTTCCTTGGTCCTGTTGTCGAGTCCGTCACGAGCATAAATCTCGCCGAACGAGTATTCGATGAGGTACCGGGCGATGTCCGGGCAGATGCGATTAAGAGTCTCTTCCACCTGCACGCCGGCCTCACCATCGATCTGGAGCATTTTTTCCCTTCCAATTGTTGCGTAGTCTTTCATAGTTCCTCTCTTTTCAGCGGTAAAAACATCAGGCTTGCCCGACCATCTCTTTCCTGAAGGGACAGACATTCCCGTCTGGCTGGTTGATGCACGAATCGCAGGAGATGCACTTGGCTGGTTCAGCGGGACTTGCCCGCCAGAAGTTCGGCAGATCAGGCTGCCTGAGCAGCGGCCGGGAGAGCGAGAAGTACTCGATACCGGTGGTATTGAGCAGGGTGCTCATAACCGATGGCGTCCGGTTCAGGCCAACCAGGATAACCGGCACGCTTACTCTATCTGCAATCTCTGCTGCAAAGTCTCGAAATACCGATTCATCGTAGGGAATGCTATCGGGTGGAAAGGGCGAACCGTCCAAGCCTCCGGAAATTTCGATTGCGCTGATTCCCTTTTCTGCAAGGTTTATGCAGGCTGATTGACAGGCATCCCAGACACCGTCATCCTCCTCGAAATCAGAGCAGTTGATCTTGACAAGGATGGGAAAATCAGATCCTGTCCGGGCGCGGATCTCATCGCAGATCTCCAGCAGGAACCGTTCCCTTCCTGCAACCTCTCCCCCATACTGATCAGTCCGTGCGTTCTTCTTTGCATTCAGGAACTGGCTGAGGAAGAATCCGTGGGCGGCGTGAATCTGTACACCGTCGAATCCCGCCTGTTTTGCTCGGGATGCAGCGTCGCCGAACTCCCGTGTGATGGATCGCATTTCTTCAAGGGTTGGGGTAGCAGGAGTCAACATCTCCCCTGTCCTGCCGTCATCAAGCTGCATGATAATGGGACATCCCGTGTTGTGGACCATCTGCGTCAGCTCCCGGTATGCCGGAATGCAGGAATCATCAGGGATGCACAGCATTCCGTGGAGCCTTATCGTGTCCTTTGTTATTGTTGTAGCACTGGTGATGATAAGGCCCACTCCTCCTTCGGCCAGTTGCCGGTAAACCTCAAGGAGTCGGGGGGTCAGCCGGCCGGCCTCGTCGGCCATCGCCTCCCATGTAGCCGATCGGACAAGCCTGTTCCGAAGCAGCATCGGCCCGATGCGGGTCTCGTCGAATAGAGTTTTCATGCCACCTCTACTGCCACGCAACCACGAGTGGCTTGCGTCGAGGAATCCCATAAATCCTGTGCAGCGGGTGGCCGAACATCATCGCATAGGCGCTCTTCCGCCCGGCGGGGATACTTAGCTCCTTCTGAAGCGGCTCATACAGTGATGCCGCCATGGCAACAAAGCCCGCCCAGCAGGTGCCAATCCCATATGCAGGTGCCGCGAGATCAACGTGGGTGAGCGCAATTATGGCATCTGTCTGGGCTATCGTATTGCCTTCGGGTATTGTGGCAACGAGTAGATGCGGGGCTCCCCGACAGACAACATCCCTGCCGCTCTCCCAGGCCTCGAGAAGCACTGGGATGTAGCCGCTCATGGGATGGTTTGAGCCTGCGAGCGTTTTCATCCATTCGATGGTCAGGGCGGCGATCTTCTTCACCTTCTCCGGATCGTGGACAACTATCCATTCCACTGGCTGGCCGTTTCCTGCAGAAGCGGCGTACCGGGCAATATCGAGGAGTTCGAGGATCTTCTCTTTTGGCACAATGTCCTTCGTATAGTTCCGAACAGAGCGCCGTTTCATCAGGTAATATCCCAGGTCATCCGGTGCAATGTTTCCTGCTCCCTCAGGCAGGCGCACCTTTTCGTCCGGGCGATCGTTCAGGATTAGCGCCTGCGACGGGCAGTGGGCTTCACAGTGCCCGCATTGGATGCAAATGCCAGCGTTGGTGTCATTCGTTTTCGGCAGTGAGTTCTCATCGGCAGGCTCAATGATACCCATTATGCAGACCGTGGAGCAGATCCCGCAACGAGTGCAGAGATCCTGGTCGACCAGTATCGTTGTCATGAAAATCGCTCTTGCTATGATGTCATCGCTGTATCAGCTTCTTTCCGGCGCTCCACGCGTCACCGGCATGCTTCCCAAGCGTCCAGTAGCGGTTGTCGGGCATGGTCAGGAAGAGCGGGTCGATCTCCGGGAAATCAGGCTTTCCATCTTTGATTACCCTGCCATCTGCATATGCACCGACTATCTCGCCGATGTAGAGGCTGTTGGTTGGGAGGGGCACGATCTGGACGAGCCGGCACTCAAGCGAGACCGGGCATTTCCGGATCATCGGGGCGGTCTTCAGCGAGCCGTAGAAGATCTCGAAGGTCTCCGATTTGTCGACCTTTTCTCCAGACACAAGCCCGCAGTAATCGGTCTTATCCAGAAGCTCCGATGATGGGATGTTCACTGAGAAGGTCTTTGCCTCTGCTATGCCTTTCGGTGTATAGTGGTGATTCGCAATCCCGCAGACGAGCATAGGGGGAGTTGCATTTGCCCGCGTGCACCAGCCAACGGCCATGAAATTGGCGATTCCTGAAACCTGTGTCCCCACAAGAACCACAGGCATCGGAATGAAAAAGTTCTGTCCGATCTGCATTTTATCCATATTTTTCTCCTGTAATCTGAACTGTTAGCGAAAAAATTGCGTTAACTGTATATATAGGAAATACAGTCAAAATAGTAACATACTATCATAGGAGTAACTATGACCTTTACCAAGAACGGGAAGACCTTTCACTGCCCGGTGGAGGCCGCGCTGGATGTGATCGGCGGCAAGTGGAAACCCCTTATCCTCTGGGCACTGGGAGATGCAGTGTTGCGCTTTAATGAGCTGCAAAAAGCGATACCTGGTGTCAACACCAAGATGCTGACAAAGCAGCTTCGCGAACTGGAGGAGGATGGGGTTATCAAGCGGACGGTCTATCCCGAAGTCCCACCCCGTGTGGAATACAGCATCACGGATTTCGGAAAGACATTGATTCCAATCCTTGAAGCGCTCTGTAACTGGGGAGCAAACTATCTTGGGATCGAGGATGTGGATGCATCCGCACCGACTGAACCCCTGATAGCAGACAGGTAGTTAAGCAACGGTATTTAAAGCAACTTCCAACTCTAACTGATCTGGAGATCTATTGCTGAATGCAGTCTCTTCCTATTGTAAACCTTCTCAATGAAATGCCAAATGTTTAGCCGCAATTCTGGGTCGTCTAACTCTGTCGTATTGCCGAAAAAGAAACTTTAGCGGCAGATTACATGGAAATGATCCTTTTGATCTTAGCGCCTTCGCGCCTTCACATGATTGAGAGACCTGCAAAAAGCCTCACGCGAAGCCGCGGAGGGTGCGAAGGATGAGGCGATATTGTCAAACTCAATTGAGGTAGACTGCCAGGTTTCCAGTTCTGTATATATCACATTATGTTAGTTATAGATAACATTAAATACTCAAAAGTTAGATCCATATAACATGCGAATTTCAAGATTTATCCTGCATAGGATGAAAAGCGTTGAGGTGGCGAGAAAATGAACAAGAAATCATTCATATTGCGTATGGCTTTTGGAGTAGCCTTGACCCTCACGGGCTTGATCCTATCCGTAGTGGGCCATAATGCAGTTTTCCTGGCAATTGTGGGCCTGGCTGGCATTGCAATTGCCTTGGCCCTTCGCTGGAGGGATGGAGATCAGCCAGAAGGTGACGAGAGAAGCGGGAAGATCTGGGCTTATGGCGCTGCATATGCATGGCTGATCGGCCTGTACTTTATCACGGTTCTCATGTTAGGGGTTTACTTCAGCATGATCTCAATTTCCACTGTTAATGCACTGGTGATAGTTGCAGGAGTCATGGTTGCGAGCGCCATTATACTCATGCGGTATTTCCGGCATAAGGGCGATGTGGATTGGTGACTTTGAGGAAGGGGATTTAATGAAGATGAGAAGCTATCATACAGGAATCGCCCTAGGGGTGATGCTGATTATCTCAGGCCTATCGTTATCGCTCCTGGGATATGATGCTGTCTTCTTGGCTGTGGGCGGGGTGGCCGCACTGGCCACGACCGCTGTCAGGCGATGGCAGAGAGGCAATGAGCCGGAAAAGGACGAAAGGACCAGCAAGATTAGAGCCTTCAGCCTGGCCTGCTCATGGATGGTAAGTCTGATCCTTGCGACTGCCCTCTTCAGCGCCATTAATCTAGGGATTATAGCCCTTGACACCCTGACGGCTCTAGCTATAACCATCTACATCATGACAGGAAGCGCCATCGTATTTATCTTCATCATGCAGCGCCGGGGAGACGTGCCGCAGCCATGAAGACGCGCATCAAAGAGCTAAGGGCCAGACATGGGCTCACCCAGGAGGAGCTGGCCCGTATGGTAGGGGTGAGAAGAGAGACGATCCTCTTCCTGGAGAAGGGCAAATACAATCCATCGCTGAAGCTCGCCTGCAAGATCGCCCTGGCTCTGCAGGCCAGCATCGATGAGATATTCATTTTCGAGGAGGAGGATCTGAAGTGAGACGAAGCCGAGATCATAGTTTTAGCGATAGTATCAAAAAGCTTTCAAGATTATTGCTGCTGATCTCCATGCTCATTCTGTTATCCAGAGATGGACATTGCAGTCCCAGCCCCCTTGGCGAAGACGGCTCTCTGATCCCCCGTCAGATACTGTTCGGCAACCCGGACAAGACCAGCGTCAAGATCAGCCCTGACGGGAGCCGAATAAGCTATCTGGCTCCGGTAAACGGAGTCCTCAACCTCTGGGTGGCCCCTGTTGGGGATCCCTTAAGGGCAAGGCCAGTAACTAACGATACGAACCGTGGCATCCGCAGTTATGCCTGGGCATATAACAATCAGCTTCTCTACCTCCAGGATAGGGATGGAGATGAGTTGTGGAGGCTTTTCAAGGTCGATCTGAACCAAAGCAGGGGCGAAGCCGAGAGCCTCACGCCTAAGGGAAGCCTGGCCGCAATCCAAAAGGTCAGCCACAACTTCCCGGATGAGATCCTGGTAATCCTTAACGAAAGAGACCCGAGATACTTCGATATTTACAGGATTAATCTAAAGAGCGGCAATAGAACCCTTCTGCAGGAGAATCCAGGCTTCGGGGGTTTCATAACAGATGACCATTTTCAGGTACGACTGGCCTTAAACCTGACTGCCGATGGAGGGGCTGAGTATCTGGTTCCCCGAAACGGGAGCTGGGAGAGAATTTTAAGGCTTGACTCTGAGGACTACTCTCCGTATCTCTCAGGCCCCATAGGAATGGACAAGACCGGCCGATTGCTTTACTTTACCGACAACCGGGAGAGGGACACTGCTGCCTTAAAGGCGCTTGATCTCGATAGTGGCCGGGAGACTCTGCTTGCAGAGGACCCAAAGGCGGATGCAAGCGCTGTCCTCATTCATCCCAAAGATAACACAATTCAGGCCGTAGCCTTCACCTATGATAGAGCTCACTGGAAGATTCTGGACCCATCCATTGAGGAAGACATGGACCGCCTGAAGGAGGTATCTGACGGTGAGATGGAGGTTGTTAGCAGAAGCCTGGACGATAAAGCCTGGATCGTATCATATCTCCGGGACAACGGCCCGGGACATTACTACTATTACAACCGCAAGAGCGAAGAGGCAAGGTTCCTGTTCACCTGGAACAGGGAGCTGGAGGATAAGCCCCTGGCCAGGATGCATTCTGTTATCATCAAATCCAGGGACGGACTCGATCTGATGAGCTACTGCACACTGCCTTTGGAGAGCGATCCTGACGGAGATGGCCATCCCAACAGGCCGCTTCCCCTTGTGCTACTGGTTCACGGCGGGCCATGGCTCAGGGACAACTGGGGATACAACCCCATTCATCAGTGGCTGGCCAACCGCGGATATGCAGTATTGAGCATAAACTTCCGGGGCTCGACCGGATTTGGAAAGAGCTTCATGAATGCCGGCAACCTCGAGTGGGGCGGGAAGATGCAGGACGACCTCATCGACGGCGCAAACTGGGCGGTGGCAGAGGGCATAGCCGATCCCGATCGGATTGCGATCATGGGAGGCAGCTACGGTGGCTACGCCACCCTGGCAGCATTGACTATGACCCCTGAAGCCTTTGCCTGCGGCGTGGACCTGGTGGGGCCCTCAAACCTCATAACCTTCCTGGAGTCGGTTCCAGCTTACTGGGAGCCTCTGACTGGTCTCTTCCGGATTCGAATCGGGGACAACACGACAGAGGAAGGAAGGGCATTCCTCGAAGCTCGCTCTCCCATCAACCACGCAGAGAACGTAACCAGGCCGCTGCTGATAGGCCAGGGAGCCAATGATCCCAGAGTCAGGCAAAACGAGTCGGAGCAGATAGTCAGTTCCCTGGAAAAGAGGGGCACCCCAGTGACATACCTCGTGTTCCCCGATGAGGGCCACGGCTTTGCCCGGCCTGAGAACAATATGGCCTTCTTCGCCGTGACTGAGGCATTCCTTGCGCAACACCTGGGAGGAGAATTCGAGCCCATGGGCAGTGATCTCCAGCGGTCGTCCATCACAGTCCCTGTGGGCGCGAAGGAAGTGCCGGGGCTGCAGGAGGCCCTTGAGGCGAGGGATGAGACTTCAGCAGGGCCTTAGCTCTCGAACTTGGGATGCAAGGATATAGGGCCCCAGCTCTCAAACCCTTGCAGCCCTGTTTCTCAGGAGATGATCTGCCAGCATTAGGGCCGCTATCACCTCGGCCATGGGCACGATCCTCAGTGGGATGGCAGGATGATGTTTGCCTTTGATACAAATCTCAGTCTCTATACCAGAAACCATATCCACTGATCTTTGCCTGCGTAAAGATTCTACCTCCGAGCATGTTTATGTCGGGAACAGCTTCCCTTGCGGTATGGCTTTAAGGATAATGGCCTTTGCATGTGATGTACTCACTCCCATATCAAGTTCGCTTTGGCTTTCGTTGAAGGGCGGCAGCTATTGCGTACGCATTGCAGATGCCAGGACCAAACTCATGAAAGACCGAAGGAATGAATAAATACATTAGAACGGACTGAATTATTGCGGATTGCCGGATTTCCACGTTGATGGCAATGAAAATGCGTTCGCTGCGGCGAATAAATGCGAGGGGACTGATTAGAGCTATGCTGCTGTATAATAGTGCCTTCGTTTATTGCTTCACGTCGCACTCGTGATTTGGTGCGTGGTCTGCCTGAGACGAAAGACCGCATACCAAAACTCCTATGACCTCGTCTACTCTTTAACCGATACAGTCTAGAATATATACTGTTGCGGCGGCTCATTTTAATTTCGGTAGAACACTGCGTTTTCAGTATCCGGAAAGGACGTGCGATATTAGCCGCCCTTCAGCCTTGCGCAGGTGCTCGATGGTCGCAGACTTGCCAATCCCCAGCCTTTGCGCAAGCTGGTCAGCGTTGATCTGCCGGGGGTAATCATAGTAGCCGCCCTTCTTGGCCTTGATGAGGATATCTCGTTGCCTGTTGGTAAGGCAGGATAAGACATCATGATGCTGATAGCTTGCCCTCTGGCAGCTGATGCTTTTAATTTCTCCCAAAAATCTTATCCTCTCGAAGAATTTCTTCAGGTTTGGCTGGTCGCCTATGACAGTGTAGACGAGCTTCTCGGAGGTGAAATAGGTGGGCAGATCCCAGATCAGTTCCAGGTCAAACTCTTTAAACATAAGCCTTAACTCATCTGGCACTCCTCCCCTCATCAGACATATGGCCTCTTTCCCGTCAACCTTTAAGACATCCATTACTTCAATGCCTGGCGGATAGGGCAGGTCTTCCGGGGAGTATCCATCCCTCATAAGACACCTGACTATAGCCGTCTTGATGTCTCTATCAAAATCGAGGCGGACCATCTGTAAGAGTTCAGCGTATTCTATCTTCTCAAAATAATCATGCAGCAAATCCTTCAAAAAAGGTTGCGGGACTAACTCCACTGTCGCCTTTCTCATAAAGACTTGATTCTCTACCAGGTATAAAAAGTACCCCACATGAACGGCACAAGCTAATTATCAGCCAGGTAGATTCTATAACGGCCATGAAGTGTGTATTCTTTCTCCTCATGGCTTCAAGCCTTCTCCTTTTGCCAGCTTTAGGCCAGGAGGTCGTTGACCTCTACTCCGACCTCCAGTCCTGCGATGTGACCGTTGCTGGAACAGGAGCGGGCGATCTGCTCAAGCTAGAGCTCTTCTCCTCAGGGAAGGTATTGCAGTCCAAGACCCTAGCTCTGGACGGTCCGGGAACCTGGGTAGCGAGATGGGACAAAATGCCCTCGACGGAGGGATCCTACAGCGCCCGGGCGACGCTTTTCCGGAATGGATCTCTCCTATCAGAGAAGAGCATTGACTTTCACCATGGTGGGCGGGTTCCGGTGAAGTTCGATGTAAGGGACTATCAAGCAGACAGCAGCGGGGTCCATCTTCTGATCTATTCTCCGGACCTGGCGATAGTGGATATCTATCACATGCTCATTAAAGATGGAAAAGCCCTATATGTCGCTCGCGAAAGCCCCGTTTCCATATCAGACGGCATTCGCAATATCGATTTTGACTGGAAGCAGCTTCTTGTGAGGGACGAGCAATACTCGGGTCGGGTTAAGATCGTAGAAAAGGAGACCGGTCAGACCCGAGCCTTCATGAGCTCCTTTCTGGCCCGGGAGGATGCGAGGATTACCGACACTTATGAGGACGAGACAGGTGCCAGCGCCACGATTCTGGGGAAATCCATGACTCCCTTTCACGGTTTCCTGAGGTTCCTACTCGCGCAGGATGAAAGGTCCCTCGCTACTCTGGAGAAGAAGACCCCCGTTCTTCTCAAAGGAGATGACGAGACGATTGAAGTATCCTGGAACAAGACCCTGAACCCCGGGATATACCAGCTGAAAATCCAGCTCTTGGGTACAGAAGGAGATCTGATAGACTTTACTGAGAGGGTGATCGAGGCAAAGGCCAGGACTAATCTGACCGCCGTCAAGACAGAAACGCCCAAAGACTCATCCTCGAGCATGATCTTAGGCCTGCTTGGCCTGGTCGCTTTTGCAGGGATCATTTATGTAATCCGCGGGAGGCGCTGAGATGCTGGCCTTCTCCTCATTCGAGATCTTCGTGGCCATGAGACACATAACTTACCGCAAGCGCCAAGCAGCTCTGGCCATAACAGCTGTTGGAATGGCGGTGGCCGTATCCCTCCTGATCATAGCAGTTCAAAACGGCTTCTCCGATTACATGCTGGATATAGTATTCAAGAGCCTCCCTCATATAATCATCAAGCCCATAGACGGAGAGAACTACCTCAACCTCTATCAGAATGTCATAGATGGCGTCTGGGGCCTGGAGGGGGTAGTAGGGGTCTCACCGGTCCTGGCGGCCACCGCCACCTTCACCCACGAAGACAAGGTCGCAAATGCGGCAATGCTTGGAGTTCTGCCTTTCGAGGCCGATAAGATCAGCAAGATAAGTGAGAGCATGGTGCAGGGAGACCTGAACTCC
>ENA-UOOE01001746-UOOE01001746.1-fermentation-metagenome-genome-assembly--contig:-NODE-1746-length-17481-cov-5.195627_pt1 | contig 17481 bp, 14 predicted proteins | sample MGYA00245776_ERZ724021 | MGnify/ENA primary metagenome ERZ724021 (study PRJEB28704, sample SAMN03018321) | fermentation metagenome | biome: anthropogenic terrestrial biome; feature: soil; material... | reverse complement strand
GATTGATTACATTTGATGGATATACAAATATTCAATTTCAACTTTCTATATATATTAGACATTTAAGCGTTAATTAAAAATAAATAAAAAATCTTTAAGTAATGGTAATTACCAAACTGGTGTCTGTAGTTGCAGGGCACGATAAATTAAAATGCAACTGCCACAGGATAGTATATAGTTTAGACTCCTTTAAAATAATATTATTAAAAGTAAGTACCTGTCATCTAGAGTGCTTACTTTTATATCTTTTAACATATACGTAATGATATCGTAACAATTGATGTATATAATATATAACAAAGTATATATTATAATATTAATATATCCCTAAGCATTGAGGATATGTAAGGCTGTATTTGTGGTTGCAGGGCACATTAAATATAGATGTAACCATCATAGTTATATATTTACTACACCACACCTTTTAAATAAAAGAATATTGGAAATAAGCACTCATCATTTAGGGTGCTTATTTTGTATATTGTTTACAAATAATTGTTATATAGGACATTGGATTGTAACAAATACCCTATATAATAAATATTATAACGGATTATAAATTAGTTCCCCACCACATAAAATTTAAACCTGTGTCTGTGGTTGCAGGGTACTTTAAACTCAAATGCAACCGCCAGAAGTTCGTATATTAAAATTGTATCCCTTCAAAATAATATTGTTAAAAATAAGCACTCGTCATCTAGGGTGCTTATTTTTGTATTTTTTAACACAAGCATAATGCCATCATAACAATTAGTGAATATAATAATGTTCAAATACCATTCATAATAACACCAAAGATATACTCATGATTAAATATGGCTTGTTATTCATATGAATATAATTTCTTAATAGTATAATTATGCCTATTAATTTTATCAACTAGAAGCCGTAGAAAGTACCAACATTATTTTGGTACTTATTTTTTTATTTCAAGAAATTAATGGAATATTGTAGATAATGTGTATAACCTGTGGATGAGTTGTCGATAACTTGTGGATTAGTAGGGAAGTGAGAGGTATGAAAATAAGAGAAATTCTAAAAGAAAAGCTTAATCAAGATAAAAAACTAAATAGACATAAATCCAGGAGAGGCGAATACCTCTCTTTTACTGAAATATTAATGTTTATCATTGTAATCACGCTATTTGCAAATGGTAAAGTGAAACAAGGAATAGTTGCGTTACTAGGTGGCAGTCTGGTAATTGCTTTAATAGAGATATATTTGAAAATATAAATTTAAAATGAATGGGCTGGAGTGAGGTAAGTGATGATGTTAAGATAGCAATGTTAAGACTAACTCCTAGCTATGATAAGAATTAGTCTTTTGTGAGCATGGATATGTCGGTGACCATTTTTAGATTTTATCATTTTTATCATGGATGTTTAATTCAGATTTTTTATTTTCTATCTTTTTTCTAGCAATGTTAATGGATTCTTGTTTGGTATTAGTAGTTTTAGAATTATCGATACCTAGCATCTTCCATATTGCAGAATCAGGGTTGCCAATAATAATTGAGTTGCCCATTGTAATCATCTCCTTTAAATACTGTAAATTTAAAATTAAACTTATAAATATTATTTATTAGTATTTTCTGCAAGAACTGCTTTTGGAATAAGTTTTTCTTTACAGCCTTCCAATTCTGCTTCATTTTCCATAGATTTAAATGCTACGGATAACATAAGCTTTAATCTATTTAACTGGTTAACTTCACTTGCTCCTGGATCATAGTCTATGGCTGCAATATTACTGCCTGGATATACTCTCTTCAATTCTTTTATCATACCTTTACCTGTTACATGGTTAGGTAGACAAGCAAAAGGCTGCATACATACAATATTTTTAGTACCACCTTTTATGAGTTCTATCATTTCAGCCGTTAAAAACCATCCTTCTCCAGTTTGATTTCCAATAGATAATATCTGAGAAGCATCTTCAGCCAGCTTTCTAATATCAGAAGTCACACTAAACCGCTGGCTATTTTTCAATGCAGCTTTCATATGTCTTCTATAATATTCAATAAACTTTATAGCTCCATCTTTTATGATTTTATTAAAGTAACTTCCAGATAAATATTTATATTTAAATCCAGCATCATAGGCACAGTATAAGAAAAAGTCCGTTAAATCAGGAACTATCACTTCTACCCCTTCATCTTCTAAAATATCTACAATATTGTTATTGGCTGTAGGATGAAATTTTACTAATATCTCTCCTACCACCCCAACTCTTGGTTTCCTTATAGAATTTATATCTAAATTGTCAAAATCCTCTACTATATTATAAATATTTTCTTTAAATTCTCTATGGTTTCCATTGACTACATTCTTCTTACACTTTTCCACCCATTTTTCATATAGTAAATTTGAAGAACCTGTTATTTTTTCATAAGGTCTTACTCTGTATAAAACTCTCATAAGCAAATCCCCATATAAAAGTGCCATCATAGATTTATTTACAAGTCCTGTAGTAATTTTAAATCCAGGATTTTTCTCTAAACCCGCTACATTTAAAGATATAACCGGTATTTTTTCCATTCCCGCTTCTTTTAAAGCCTTCCTCAAAAATCCTATATAATTTGTAGCTCTACATCCTCCTCCTGTTTGAGATATTATAACAGACGTATTTTCCAGGTCATATTCACCTGATTTCAAAGCCTCTATCAATTGTCCTATTACTATTATAGAAGGATAGCATGCATCATTATTTACATACCTGAGACCTTCTTCTACAGCTTTTTTATCTACAGAAGGTAATATTTTTAAATTATATCCAGACTCTTTAAATGCCTCCTGTAAAAATTGAAAATGTATTGGTGACATTTGAGGACATAATATAGTATGTGTTTTCCTCATTTCTTTAGTAAAAACCACTCTCTTATACTCCTCTTGCACTTTATGAGGTCTAAAGCCATACTTCTCTCTCTCTTCAATAGCTGCCTTTAGAGAACGTATTCTTATTTTAACTGCTCCTAAATTACTTCCTTCATCAATTTTTAATACTGTATATATTTTTTTATATTTGTCAAGTATTTCTTGAACCTGATCTACAGTAACTGCATCTAATCCACATCCAAAAGAATTTAACTGTACCAATTCTAAATTGTCCTGAGTTGCCACAAAACTTGCAGCAGCATAAAGTCTGGAATGATATACCCATTGATCTACTACCCTTAAAGGTCTATCTACTACTCCCAAATGAGCTACAGAGTCTTCTGTTAATACTGCCATATCGTAGGAAGTTATTATATTTGATATTCCATGATTTATTTCAGGATCCACATGGTAAGGTCTCCCTGCAAGTATTATACCTTTTTTCCCAGTATTTTTAAGATACTTTATTGTTTCTTCTCCTTTTAACCTCATATCTTCTTTCATCTTTCTCTGTTCTTCAAAAGCTTTCTCTAATGCGCTAGATATCTCTTTTTTAGATATATTGAATTCTTGTAATTCATCTTTAAGCCTTTTCACAAGTCTCGTCTTATTATCCAAGGCTAAAAATGGATTTTTGAAGTTAATATGCTTCTCTCTTATTACATCCATATTATTCTTTATAACTTCAGGATAAGAAGTTACCATAGGACAGTTATAATTATTATCTGCTCCCTGCTGTTCTTTTTGCTCATTGGGTATGCAAGGATAAAATATAAAATCTATTCCTCTATTTATCAAATCCATTATATGTCCATGAACTATTTTTGCAGGATAGCAGGCCGATTCAGAAGGTATTGTCTCTATACCCATTTCATAAATATGTTTTGAAGAACGGGAAGACAACTCCACCCTAAAACCTAATTCAGTAAAAAAGGTAAACCAGAAAGGATAGTTCTCATATAAATTTAAAACCCTAGGTATACCCACTTGTCCTCTGTTAGCTTCACTTTTCTTAAGAGGGACATAGTCAAATACCCTATGATATCTATAAGCAAAAAGATTAGGCACCTTTAAAGTATTATTCTCTAAACCGGCACCTCTTTCGCACCTGTTTCCTGATATAAATTCTTTTCCATCTGAAAACTTGTTTATAGTCAAAAGGCAATTATTGGAACATTTGCCGCATCTTCTCATACTAACTTCAGTAGTAAAGTTATCCAACTCTTTTTCATTTAATAAGGTACTTTTATAAACTCCATCATATTGTTCTTTTGCAATAAGTGCAGCTCCAAAAGCACCCATAAGGCCTGCTATGTCAGGTCTCACCGCTTCTCTCTCAGATATGATCTCAAAAGCCCTTAATATGGCATCATTATAAAAAGTTCCCCCTTGAACTATTATTTTTTTCCCTAGATTCTTAGGATTTGTTATCTTTATCACCTTAAATAAGGCATTTTTTATGACTGAATAAGAAAGTCCTGCAGATATATCTCCTACAGAAGCTCCTTCTTTCTGAGCTTGTTTGACTCTGGAATTCATAAATACAGTACATCTGGAGCCTAGATCTACGGGTTTCTTAGAATTTTGTGCAGAAATTGCGAAATCTTTCACATTCATATTTAATGATTTAGCAAAAGTTTCTATAAAGGAACCACATCCAGATGAACAAGCTTCATTTAACATTATATTGTCGATTATTCCATCTTTTACTTTAAGACATTTCATATCCTGTCCACCAATATCTAATATAAATTCCACTCCAGGTTGGAAAAATTCTGCAGCCTTATAATGGGCAACTGTTTCCACTTCACCTATATCTACAGATAATGCCGCTTTGGTAAGGCTTTCCCCATAGCCTGTAACAGCAGAATTTACTATAATAGCACCCTTAGGCAATTTTTTATATAAATCCTTTAATATATTTACAGCAGACTTTAATGGATTTCCATTATTACTTCCATAAAAAGAATAAAGCAAATTACCTTCCTGATCTATAAGGGCTGCTTTAGTAGTGGTAGACCCTACATCTATTCCCAAATAACAATCTCCATTAAAACTTTCTAAATCTTTTCTTTTTATTTTATTCCTATTATGCCTTTCTTTAAATTCACTAAATTCGTTTTCATTCTTAAAAAGAGGTCTAAGTACTTGAATTTCATCTTTTAAAGATTTATTTAAGTTCGGCAATCTATCTATTAACTCCTTAAAAGAAATAGGTTTTTCATTTTTAGAAGATATAGCAGCCCCCATTGCTACAAAAATCTGAGAATTTTCAGGAAAAATTACTTGATTTTTACTAAGTTTCAAAGTTTCTATAAATCTCTTTCTAAGCTCTGATAGAAAATATAAAGGTCCTCCTAAGAAAGCAACATTTCCCTTTATAGATTTGCCACAAGCAAGCCCACTTATGGCCTGATTTACCACAGATTGAAATATGGATACTGCAATATCTTCTTTTTTAGCTCCTTCATTTAAAAGGGGTTGAATATCAGTCTTAGCAAATACCCCACATCTAGCAGCTATAGGATAAATAACTTTATATTCCTTAGCTAATTCATTTAACCCTTTTGCATCTGTTTGAAGAAGAGATGCCATCTGATCAATAAATGCACCTGTACCGCCTGCACAAGTTCCATTCATTCTCTGGTCAATACCTCCATCAAAAAAGGTTATCTTGGCATCCTCACCACCAAGCTCTATAGCTACGTCAGTATCCGGAATAAATTTTTCTATGGTATTAGTACATGCTACTACTTCTTGAATAAATGGTATATCAAGCCACTTTGATACGGACAATCCTCCAGAACCTGTAACCATAATAGTTATATTAGCATCTTTTAACTTTTCATAGGCATCTTTAATAACTTTGGCTATAGTACTTTTTATATCAGAAAAATGTCTTTGATATTTACTATAAATTATACTGTCTTTTATATCTGAAACAACTATCTTTACTGTAGTTGACCCCACATCTAGGCCTACGCGAAATAAATTTTTCATATTTAATCACCTTTTAAAATTAATAATTTAGATTGAATTTATAAACTTTAAAATAATAGATAATTAAAAATATCTTAATTTAAAATAACCTTTTTTTAAAATGATAATATTCTTAATTATGTATTATATATCTGTAATACAAAAAATAACCCTATTCTTGTATACGGTTAAATTATCAATGATAATAATCTGATCTATGTAATAAAATGCTTTCACATACATTATAACATATGTATGCATATGTGCAATTCCAATAATTTCCTAAAAACCATATTTGAAACCAAGCTGCAAAGTTTATATATAGTTTCAAGACCTTTAACACTATACTATATCTATTCATATAATAAACTATATATTAATTTTTAACTAAATTTAAAATCACAAACTCTATAGACTGTAATTACAGTTTATGTAAGGAGATGATATTTTGGACAAATTAACCCTTAACAATATCTATATGAACTATCATTCATTGAAAGGTTCCACTAAAGCATTGGAAGATATAAGTTTCACCATAAAAAAAGGAGAATTTTTAAGTATAGTAGGCCCTTCCGGATGTGGTAAAACTACACTTTTAAATATAATAGCCGGTCTTATAAAACCTTCTTCTGGAGAGATATATATAGATGATGAAAAAATAACTTCATTTTCCCATAAGATGGGCTATATGTTTCAAAAAGATCAATTATTTGAATGGTTAAATGTCTGGAACAATATATTGATTGGTATTAAAATACAACACAAGTCTATAAATGCCTATAAAACTAAATTAGAAACTTTATTGAAAAACTATGGATTGTGGGATTTTAGATATCATTATCCTCAGGAATTATCCGGAGGTATGAGGCAGAAAGTAGCTCTAATAAGAACCCTTGCCCTTGACCCTGAAGTATTGCTTCTTGACGAGCCCTTTTCCTCTCTAGATTATCAGACTCGATTAAATATAAGTGATGAAATATTTAAAATAATAAAAAATGAAGGTAAAACTGCCATAATGGTAACTCATGATATCTCTGAGGCCGTATCCATGTCAAGTAGAATTATAGTATTATCTAAAAGACCTGCTAAAATCAAAAAAATATTCAATATAACCTTTAAAGAACATCATGATTCTCCTTTAAAATCCAGAGAAGATCCGGAATTTAGAATTTACTTTAACCACATATGGAAGGAGTTGAACTATTGATGGTGGACGACAGAAAAGAACATGAACTCTATATAAAAAACATAAATAGAAGAAAGAAAAAAATTACACTATGTCGAATAATAATTTTAATAGCTTTTTTTGTTTTATGGGAAATTGCAGGAGATTTGGGATGGATAGATCCTTTTTTAACTAGTACTCCCTCTAGAATGTACAAAAATCTTATAACCCTTTATCTTGAAGGAACTTTATTTACACACATTGGAATTACCTGCTTTGAAACAATACTAGGTTTTTTATTAAGTACAGCTCTTGGAACTTTAATTGCTATAATTCTTTGGTGGTCTGAATTTATTTCAGATATATTGGATCCATATATAGTAGTATTAAATGCCCTTCCAAAAGTTGCTCTGGCTCCTATAATAATATTTTGGGTAGGTAACGGAATTTCTGCTATTATTTTAGTTACAGTATTAATTTCCATAATTGTAACTATACTAACTGTATTAAATGGTTTTAAAGAAGTAGATAAGGATAAAATCACCCTTCTTAAAACTTTTGGTTCTTCAAAACTTCAGATCTTAACCCATCTTATAATACCTTCTTCAGTTCCTACTCTAATATCCTCCTTAAAAATAAATGTAGGGCTTTCCTGGGTAGGAGTAATAATGGGAGAATTCCTAGTAGCAAAGGAAGGTTTGGGATTTTTAATAATATATGGTGGACAAATATCTCAACTGGATACCGTTATGGTGAGTATAATTATACTTTCAATATTAGCTTATGCAATGTATGCATCTATATCCTTTGCTGAAAAAAAACTTAGAAAGCTAATATTTCATTAGTCCAAAATTTCAAGTTTTAAAGGGAGTAAATTATCTCTCTTTGAAACTTACATACATATATTTCCTTTTTCTACTTCCCTATACACTTTAAATCTTATAAAAACTATTGGTATATTTTTTTAAAAAATGGATATAAATTTATTAAAGGACTATATAATGACATATCAAGTTTTTAGGCAATAAAACTTAAGGAGGATTAAAATGAATTACTTTCAAAGGGCCAATGAATATTATAATATCAAAAACTACAAGAAAGCTATTGACCTATATGAAAAAGCCATACAGATAAAGGATAATGAAGCATCTTCACTATATAATTCTGCAGTATGTTTTATAAAATTAAAAAAATATGAAAAGGCAATAGAACTATTAAATTCTGCTATAAAATTAAGGAGAGAAAGTAAATATTTTTTTAACCTGGGATACTGCTATGTAATGTTACACAATACTAAAAAAGCTCTTATATACTTTAACAATGCATGGTGTCTCAATAATGAGGACACAGATTGTGAAAAAGCTATAAACACCATATTAAAAAATTACATAACAAAAACTAAATAAAACTAGCTTGAATAAAAGAGTGGTTTTATTTTACCACTCTCCTGCTATTTGTGAATCCCTATGATCAAGTTGAAATCTTTTGCTATTAAAATAGTCCCCACCCTTATAAAAAGTTGTATCTACATTTATCCATTGATTCCCTTCTGGAATATAAACCTGATTCCATGCATGGCTTACCCAGCTTATTCCATTAAATCCTTCACCTGTTATAAGTCTTACTTTCATATTATTGGCTCTTGCCATGGCCACATAAAGACAAGCATAGTCAAAACAAATTCCTTTTTTAGAGTAAAAAGTAGGAATTGCCCCTGATTGTACATCAAAATCGTTATTTAATACTTTAGTTGCTTTTTGGTGATCATAACTTATATTGGTACCTATCCAGTTATAAAGTATTTCTGATCTTTCAGTAGTATTGCTTCCTTCTGTACCAAGAGCTTTGGCAAAAGTATTAATTTCCTGATTAGATTTTATTCCCTCTTCTATGGTAACGCCATTATAATATATTACAGTACCTTCATCACTTTTAAATCTATTCAAATTATTTACATTTTGTGTGTCCTTTGAATTTGACTGCTTTATTACTATCTTAAAAGAATTATTGATTACATTAGGCAACTGTTTCGCAATACTGGAATTAGTCACTGGAATTATTATTTCCCTACATATGGAATTATAGGGTCTCGAACTTTCCAGATATGTATTCAGCTTGGAATTTATATTAAACATAGAAATTATATTCAATATAAAAGAAATTAAAAGTACATAACATATTGATCTAGGCAACTGAAAAATCATTCCTAATATCCTTTTAAAAATATTACTCTTAAACTTTAAGAATCTATCTATACTGTCAATCAAAGGATATAAGGTTAAATAATTTATCAAATTCAATAGAAGCTTTATAATTTTATAAACTATAAATATAAAGATAGGAATTACAATTGCATATACCAAAAAACTATTATTTTCAAAGTATCTTTCAATATATTCAGGCAAAATACTATATAAGCTATAACTGTGCTGTATAAATATCTTTCTCCAGAAATATATCCCGGTTATTAAGGCTATTATAAAAGAAATATTTCTATTTACATCATCTATATCCAATTTTAAATCCTTAGAAGAAAATTTAAATAGAAATCCCTTTACAAGAGGATATAGAAATACCAATCCTATCAATATAGTTACAGGACTCGTGTCCATAACAATCACCTCTAAATATCAAAAATTTCAGGTTTACACTAAATTTTATTATATAAAAAATCAAATTATTTTTATGAAACTATAAAGAGAACATATTTTTCTAAATTGCTAAATTCTCTATTAGTTCTTTTAAAACACTTCTGACATTTTCCCATAAATATCCTCTTCTTAAAAGATATGCCTCTAACTTTTTATATATTTTCACAGGATCATCTTCAGATTTTATTATTATATCATATCTTTTCTTTGCAACATTATATAATTCATCTCTATTATCTTCCTGAATATTATTTTTCTCCTCATTGCAGCTATGATCTTTCATAATTTTTTTTAGTATATGCCTTACCAAATCAAAGTCATAGCCATTTTTCACCATATAATTACCCAGTTTATTATATACCTTATTTATATTATTTTCACTTTTAATAATAAGATAATATTTCTTTTTTGCCATGTCAAAGGCAATTTTTTCTTCTAAAGAATTATCTATACTGCATAATTTTTCATTTACAACACTTTCTTTTATACCTTTTTTAATTAGAGAATATTTAATTTTATTTTTACCTTGAGAATAAATTTTTTCCTTTATATATATTTCTGCAAATTTATTATCATCTATAAAATTATATTCTTTTAAAAACTCTATACACTCCTTAACTATACTATCATCAAAACTTTTGATTAATTTATCATACATTTGTTTTTCTGTTTTATATGACTTCTCTATTATGCGAAGAGCATAACTCTTACATTTTATATAGTTATCCTTATAAATTATATCCTTTAAATAATTTATATCCAAAACTTTATCTCTACATATATTATACTTATAAACAAGTTCTGCACTACAGGAAAATGCAAACTCTTCATTTAAATATATATTTACCCTGTTATTGTTTCTCTTTTGTATCTCAATTTTAGTTACTATATATTCCTTCAAAAATTATACCTCCTAATAATAACTATCCTCTTTTAAGAATATGGACAGTAGGATCATTAAATACAATTTTAGCTACTTCATATAGATCTTCTTTTTTTATAGTTTCAATTTTTTCTATATCATTAACAAGTTTGTATATATCTTCTCCCCTCATGGATTGATACAAAACGTAATTTCCCATATCCGTAGGATCTTCAAGAGTAAACGCCACTGCAGTTTTTAATACTTTCTTCATTAAATTAACCATATCATCCTTAAAAATCACATCTCCATTTTTCACTTTGTCAATACAATCTTCAATAACGTCAACAGCAGTTTCTAAATTTTCTTCACTTACAGAGGTATATACATATAAAGTTTTTACACCATCGTCTAAATCTAAATCCGTATATACATCATAAGCAAGTCCTCTTTCTTCTCTTAATTTTGTAAACAATATAGAATTATTACTGCCTCCGAATTTATGATTTAATATTCTAAGAGCCAATTCCTGCTTTTCACTTAATCCGTTAAAAGTAAAGAGATACAAAATAGTACTTTGTTCTATATCTTTCTTAAAAGAAATTTTCTTGCAGGGCGTATTATATTCAAATATTATGTCGTTTCGCTTAAAATCTTTAACTTTCCATTTATTAAAATATCTATGGATTAAATCATAGACTTTTTCATGTCCATAAGATGAAACTACTGATATATAACAGTTATTAGGTACATAATATCTATTATAGAATTCAAGCAAATTTTCTCTTGTGAACTTATTTATATCTTTTTTATTCCCGGCAACATTATATCTAAGTGCACTTTTCTTAAAGGCTATTTTATTTATCCTATCAAAACTATAATCTTCTATATCATCTCTGCTACTTCTTATCTCCGATAATATGACTTCCCTTTCTTTTTCAATTTCTTTTGGTGGGAATATAGAATTCATAAGCATGTCAGAAATAATATCCACAGACTTTTCTAATTCTTCCCTTAGAGATGTAACACTATACACCGTGGAAGTATTATCTGTATAGGCATTATATTCTCCCCCCAAATTTTCCAAATCCATATTCAACTTTTTATTGCTTCTAGACATTGTACCTTTGAAAAGCATGTGTTCTATGAAATGAGATATGCCCCTCTCATTATTATTTTCATACAGAGCTCCTATATTAATTGCTGCATGAAAAGCTGCCAACTGGGTATCTTTCTTTATTGTAATGAGTTTTATTCCATTAGATAAAACTCTTTGTCTAGCATCAAACATATTAATTCTCCTTTTAAAATGTAAAGTAATTCTTAGGTTACGGTACATTCTATTATAAATTATATTTTTACAAATAAAAAGTATTTAAAAATCAAATTAAAATTTGATAATATGTATATACTATGATATGATAAATTTTGCTTTGTAATATAAAAAAGAAAGAGGAATATTGATGAAAAATATTAGTTTTAACGATTTAAATTTACATCCTAAGGTTTTTGAAGCCATAGATAATATGGGATTTGAAGAACCATCACAAATTCAATCAGAATCTATTCCTGTAATATTAGAAGGAAATGATATTATAGGTCAGGCACAAACAGGTACTGGAAAGACTTTAGCTTTTGGAGCACCAATGTTAAGTAAAATAACTCCCAAAAATAAACATATTTCTGCTCTTATAATTACTCCCACAAGAGAACTGGCTATTCAAGTTAACGATGAATTATCTAGAATTGCTAAATTCATGAAAATATTGCTACTCCCTATATACGGTGGTCAACCTATAGAAAGACAAATTAAATCCTTAAAAAGAGGAATAAATATAGTAGTAGGTACTCCTGGAAGAATACTGGATCACCTTCACAGAAAAACTCTCGATTTAAGTAACATAGAATTTTTAACAATAGATGAAGCAGATGAAATGCTTGATATGGGATTTATAGAAGACATAGAAGAAATAATAAAAGCTTCTAACCCTAACCGACAGACTCTACTCTTTTCCGCCACTATGCCAGAGCAAGTTAAAAAATTAGCTTCCAAATACATGAAACCAAATACAAAATATATAACAATAGCTAAAAACACACTCACTGTAGAAAAAACAAGACAATATTACTATGAAATAAAACACAAGGACAGATTTGAATCTTTGTGCAGAATTTTGGATGTAGATGAACCTTCTAGCGCTATAATATTTTGCAAAACAAAACGTGGTGTGGATGAATTAGTAGAAAGTATGCAAGCCAGAGGATATAATGTAGAAGGTATGCATGGTGACATGGGACAAAATCAAAGACTAAATACCCTTAGAAAATTCAAAGAAGGTTCTCTGGACTTTTTAGTAGCTACAGATGTGGCTGCAAGAGGTATAGATGTAGAAAATGTTTCCCATGTTATAAATTATGATCTTCCACAAGATACAGAATCCTACGTACATAGAATAGGTAGAACAGGAAGGGCCAACAAAGAAGGTATTGCCTATTCTCTAGTAACCCCTAGGGAATATATATTATTAAAACAAATAGAAAAGTTTACTAAAAGCAAAATAAAAAGAAAAGATATACCTACTGTAGATGAAATATTTGAGGCTAAATATAAAAATATAGAAGAAAAAATTAAAAAAGTGTTATCAGAAAATAACTATAAGAACTTTATTCCTATAGCTACAGAACTAGATGAAGAATATAACCTGGTAGACGTAGCCGCGGCCCTTATGAAAATAATCTTTGATAAGGAGTTAAGTTTTGATTATAAAGAAAATTCCATAGGTGTAGAAGATAGTAATGTAAGATTATTCTTCTCCATAGGGAGAATGGATAATATAACCCCAAGAAAGTTGATAAAGTTTATAAATGAAACTTCTTCAGTAGAAGCCTATGAAATAGGTGATATAGATATATTAAATAAATTCACTTTTATAAATGTTCCTGAAAAAATTGCATCTATTATATTAAAGAAATCCAATGGTAAAAAACTTCAAGGCAGAAGAGTTTCTGTAGAACTTGCAAAAAGTAAAAAAATTAATGTAAATATATAAATTCGTTTACTTTTAAAGACATAACAGAGTCTTTAAATATATACAATGAAATAAGCCCTATGTACCACAATTTAGTTTAAAAGGTCTTTTAGGGCTTTTGTAATGCTTATTTTTATTTTTGATAAATTTTGTAATCAATATTTTGAAAAATATTATCTAAGGATTCTAACTGTGATAAGTACTTTAAGTCAATGGCATTTTTAGTTATACTATCGTAAAGTTTATTAAATCTATCTACATGGCTATTTACCCTTTTAACAGCATATTCTACAGCAGTATTATTTTTTATAATAAAAGACCAATCTGAGGATTCTGCAAGCATCAATTCACGAGCTGCTTGATTCAAGGCTCTCCTTTGTAAATCTGTAGGATTTGTATAGGTATTGGAAAGTCTTATCATCTGTTGTGCACATTTATGTATTTCCATATATATCCATTGATTGGATGGATTTATCCACACAGAAAAATCTCCATTTTCACCCCAACTAGAAGGACAAGGACTTGAGCATTGAACCATAGGGTATTTTTTCAAATAGTCCATAGGAGAACTCAATCTATAATTGCAGTTATTTTGCAGAGTTTTTCTTATAAATTCATCTATAAAGTCAGGTCCTTCAAACCACCAATGTCCAAATAATTCTGTATCATAAGGGCATACTATTATAGGAGGCTGATCCATATGTTCACTAAGTTTATCGATTTGTTCTACCCTGCATTTAAAAAAATGTTCTCCATGCTCTTTTATCTTTTCTAAAGCTCTTTTCCTATTGTAATATTCCTTGTTGTCTGTATTACCAGTTATTCTGTAGTATTTCATTCCAGTATCAATTCTAATCTTATTCTCATTTATATAAGGTTCTATATACTCTAGAGGGAGTTCATATCCTATATCCCTATAAAATTCCCTATAATTAAAATCTCCGGGATAACCCATAAAGTCGCTCCACACCTGATAAGATGACTCCATATCCCTTCCAAATACAGAAATTCCACTTGGAAGGGCAATAGGTGCATAAACACCATATCTAGGCTTAGGAGAAGCATTTACGAGTGCCTTGCTCTCTGCTATAAAATATTTAATTCCAAATTCTTTAAGTATATAATCCAATGAATAGGTATAGGCACATTCAGGAAGCCATATTCCATCTGGTGCATGATCCATATGCTCCAAGTAACTCTGAACTCCCACCCCTATCTGTGACCTGACTGATTCTGGATTTACGGCAAGCAAGGGTAAAAGTCCATGGGTGGCAGAGCTGGTTAACACTTCTAAGTACCCCAGTCTATCAAACTTTCTAAAGGCATTCATTATATTGTAATCATAATTTTTGTATACATTTAATATTCTGGAAAATCTCTCATTATAAAACCGGGCAAGAATAGCAAGCTCTTTATTATATTTTGTTCTCTTTATCTCCTTTTCAGAGAGAGCTATGGACTTTCTTAGATATTCCAAATATCTTTTATTTAAATATTCATCTTCTAACATGGTCATTAAAGTAGGCGTTATAGACATAGTAATTTTAAAATCCATATGATCTTTTATGAGTTTATCATATACATCTATAAGAGGTATATAACATTCACTGATACCTTCAAATAGCCATCTTTCCTCTAGTGGATCTTTTAAATCTGGATGTCTTATAAAAGGCATATGACTGTGAAGTATAATTGAAATATATCCTTTAGTCATTTTAGACCTCCTCTAGAAGAAGTTAAAGTATATTTATTCTCTAACTCTTCCATATATTTATCTATAAATTCATTGTATCCACCTTCATCTTTAAATATTAATTCTGGATATCGATTTTTTTTTTCCCCTCTGTAAAGTTATCAGAAAATTCCTCTTTCGAATTAGATATATAACTTTGAGAGACATCCAAAAAACAAAGAGAACTGTCTAAAGACTTACTATCCCTTGGAGTTGTTACTGTATTTGAAACTGCAAATGCGACAAATTTGTTACCTGATATAATCCTCCCCAGCTTTACAAAAAGATCCATATCGTCCTTTTCAATATCTATATACCAGCTATCTGCAAAGGGGTCTATAAAGATTGTCTTTATATTATTAGCTATTCCATTTTCTACAGAATAGACTTTTATAACTGGTTTTGAGTTTTTCCACAGTGCTTCTCCATATCTATCTTCAAATTCTTTCACCGTCATAGATGATATGTTATAATAACAAAATATTCTATGGGAATTTTGAACCATAAGCACTAAAGAAGTCTTTTCATCACCCCTCAATAAATTCCACTCCCTTCATTAATAATAACTATATTATACCTATAAATTCCAAATATGTCACTTATAAATTGAAATATATTTCCTAAAATTATATTATGCTTACAAATTCTTTTAAAGTTCAGATGGAGAAAAGCATTCATTATGAGTAAACTCCACCTGAATCTAAAAATCTCTTGATTCATCCTCGCATACATCAATCCATTGCCCATCTACCAGCTCTTTAATTTGTTGTGGGTTTATCTTAAGAGCAAATTCCTTTGAACCAGCTGCAGGATATACATACGGAAAATTTTCTACAGAAACATCTATATACACTTTTAAAGGATTTTTTAAACCAAAAGGACATAATCCCCCCACAGGATGGCCTGTATTCTCTAAAACTTCATCCTGACTTAACATCTTAGCCTTAGTTTTAAAGACTTTTTTAAATTTTTTATTACTAACTCTTAAATCTCCTCTCATAACTATTAGTATATCTTCATCCTTAAGCTTAAAAGCTAGAGTTTTTGCTATATATTTGGGGTCTGTATGTATGGTCTCCGCTGCCTGCTGTACAGTAGCACCACTATCAGGAAGTTTAAATACGGGACTCTCTAAATTTCTATTTAAAAAATAGTTAACCACATTTTCTACACTCATCTTTAATTCCTTCAATTTTATTAAAATTTTTTATTCTATACACTTAAATACCATTAACTACACAATGGGTTTTAAAAATTAAAACTTTAATTTTTTAAAACCTCTTGCAGATAAGCTACAAGAGGTTTTACATACTTCTTCTTATCTTTCAGGTAATACCTGCTGGAATTAGCACCTTAAATATTAGGTTGCTGGACATCATAGGGCCAGTCCCTCAGTCTCTCGCAATAAGAATCTTACTATTTAATTTTATACATGATAACAAAACAACAAATATTTGTCAACCTCAATATAATCAAAATGGCACAAAAAAGGAGCTTTATATAAACTCCTAGAAATTACGTAGTAAAAAATATTCTGCTATAAAATATATCCATTATAGTAATTTCTCTACTCCTACATCATAATTTCCATCAGGTGATATTACTGTCGCCTTATCCCCTACCTTCAGCCTAAAAAGAGCCTTTCCCAGAGGAGATTCTATACTTATTTTCATATTCTTAACATCTGATTCTACAGAACTTACCAGGGTAACCTTTTCAACTTCGTCTACATCATAAAATTTTACTAAAGCAGTTTTATTTATATCAAACACATCTGTTTCCGATGAACTCTCTATTATTACAGCATTTTTAAGTTGATATTCAAGTTCTTGTATTCTAGTCTCAGTCATAGATTGATCTTCTTTAGCTGCGCTATAATCAGCATTTTCACTAAGGTCTCCCTGGGCACGGGCAGATTTTAAGGCAGCCTTAATCTCTACTCTTTTTACTGTTTTTAAATACTCTAATTCTTCCTCTAGTTTTTTCTTACCAGCTTCTGTCAAAATTACATCTTGCATAAAACTCACCTACATTCTAAATTCTATAAGTTTTTATTCTAGAAATCATCAAATTTCTATAGACTTAAAAACTTTCATACAGTTATTTACTTTACTATTTTATTATAAAGTATATAAAAATAAATAACAAGTGAAAGCAAATACAGGACAAACGCATGAAAATATATAACTACAT
>ENA-UOOE01001745-UOOE01001745.1-fermentation-metagenome-genome-assembly--contig:-NODE-1745-length-17484-cov-4.030639_pt1 | contig 17484 bp, 19 predicted proteins | sample MGYA00245776_ERZ724021 | MGnify/ENA primary metagenome ERZ724021 (study PRJEB28704, sample SAMN03018321) | fermentation metagenome | biome: anthropogenic terrestrial biome; feature: soil; material... | reverse complement strand
TTCCGTATATCGCAGCCTGGAAGTCGACCCATCATCAGATCAGGGTCGCAGCCTTGGGGATGCGATGCCTAAGCGGCCCATTACTGTAGGCAGCTCTATTATTTAAAGCTTGCCTTTCAGCGAGCTTTGTTCTGCATCCAGTATTGGCCCATTGCCAAAGGAGTTTCTCCTATTTATATTTTGTGACCTTTGCGAGATTCATCTGAGCAATCCTCAAGTGAATTCGCGGATCAGGCCAAAAGGATGAACTCTTTCGGCTCCGAGTTGTGATCGAAGTTCCTATTTAAGGATTTCGCCATTCAAACATTCCGGTTATGATCGGAGGCAAATGACAATCCAGTGAACCCACCACATCGGCCTCTACCCCATTCAGACAATGCTATTTAAAGTTGCCGCAAACAGGCTAATGCCTGCTTCCTTCGCCGATTCATCTTCGCTTGATAACTATCATAGCGAGATCAACTGGATTCATTGACCCCACAGAGAAACCCTGAATCTCCTTCTCTGCGATCCATAGAATCTCCTCTGCAGATAGAGTGCGATTGTTTATGACCAGATTAATGAGCCTCTCCAATCCGAAAGGCTCACCATCTTCGTTCTCGGCCTCGACAACCCCGTCGGAATATATGACCATGACATCCCCAGGTTGAACGGGTATGCACGTCTCCTCCAGCTCCAGCCGATCTAGCATGCCCAACGCTATACCTCCTCCACCCAGCGTATCCACCATCCCACCAGGATCAACGATAAAAGGCGGATTAAAACCGGCATTCACATACTCTAAGACATGATTGGAAGGATCAAGGAGGGCATAAAAGCAGGCCAGATTCGTGCCCCGACCATACTGGCTGATCTGAGAGTTGAGCTTGCTTATGGTATTGGATGGGCCCATCTTTTCCGGACAGGCGCGGATGAGAGCTCGCGACATAATTGCGAGCATGGCCGCCTGAATCCCATCTCCTCCCACTCCCGCCATGGCCAAGGCAATCTTATCATCCATTCTAGAGACATCATAAAGATCGAAACGATTCGCGCTTGAGGGATTGTAGAGAGCCTCGATCTCATATCCCTCCTCCTCAGGAAGAACGGCAGACACTAGACTGTTTTTTACCTCATCGATAAAGTCGGTCTTCATGCCCGAGCCGCTCAGCTTGAGGGCATCTTTGTCCAGAGCAGCTGCGTAATGCTTCAGGTCTGATGCCATGCTGTTGAAGGCCCAAGCCAGATCCGCCAGCTCTCCTGAGGTATTAGCCCGGACATCGAAATCTCCTCGCGAGATCTTCTCCGCCATCCGGGCTAAAGAATCGATGTCCCCCTCAATCCTCCTGCCAATCAGGAATCCTGCTCCCAGCACTGCAATGACGGTTATGGCAAAAGCACTGAGGGCCATATCCCTTACTCTTCGCGAGGAGTCGCTCAATCCCTGGGTTGCACTGCTAGCCACCTCCTTGATGCCGGCATCGATGAACCGGGCGGGAAGGCTCATCTCCTCCGAGGCATAAGCAATGCCCAGGATCCAGCCAGGGGTGGTTATGGGCGAATATGCCACATATCCATCATCTCTCCCCAAAGCAACAATGGCAGATCCAGAGCTTCCTTTAAGCATCTTCTTCGCTACCGCCCTTACCTCAGGACTGGCAGCCTCAGATAGGTTTTCCGAGCCGAATATGATATTTAGTGGCTCATTCGGCTTATTATTGGACCGAGCTACTATCAGGCCAGTCCCATCGATAATGAATGGATAGCCTCTGCCTCTCATCATGGAGAGATCTGTGAAGATGGACTCGATTGACACATCCATCCCCATGATGCCCGCGAATTCGCCCTCTCGGAAGAAGGGTGTGGTGATCGTCATCATCCTGTCGCCCTCATCATTCTCATAGGGTCCTGTCCAGATGGTCTTCTTTCTGGATTTGGCCAATGCATAATTGGGCGTGTCCTTGTAGCTGAATGGAGCAGTGCTCTTCAAGGAATCAGTGCTATAAGGCCAGGTGACCAGCACCCCGTCTTCTGTTCCAATGTAGGAGAGGGTGAGCACAGGCTCGGTCTCATGCAACGATTTCATGACCCTTGCCGGCACGCACAAGGATCTTATGGTGGCATTCCTCTTCCCAGGAGTGAAATTTGAGCTGGTTGGCGCAATCCATATGCCAGGCGGAACGCAGCCATCGCTCTCCGAGAAGCTGCTGGCATAACTAGCCACCAGCTCATTCTGATGAGCCAGACTCCCGAAGAACTCGTTATACTGATTGGCCTTGGCAATGGCGAGCTGAACCTGATCAGCCTCATTGGGCATCACTAATAGAGCGGAGCGGTTCAGGGATACGCTGAGTTGTGTTATGTTCTCCTGAACATCACGGGATGCCTGATCCATCTCAAGGAGAGAGACGATGCCCACGTAAAAGAGCGGCAAGAGGGCAAAGGCTGCCAAAATCACGAAAATCTTGAATCCCAATCCGTTGATGCCAGCCATTCTTTCCATTTTTCTTTTTAAACCCAGACGTCAGCAGCTCATTCTTCGCTATATCTCTTCATATCTATTATCAAATTGCTATGACTTTGCCATCACTGCGGCTATCATTTCAGAGCCCTGGCAGGGCAGCAGTATACGATGGTGTTGATTGATCTGATGGTATAAGGTTTTTCTCTCCCTTTTTTTCATAATTACTATATGTTTTCTCCACAGTTTTCATGCATGCCCCCCATACAATATAAAGGCCGCGTCATCCAACTGATTGCCCCCACTGCAGCTGATGTAGAAAGATATCAAAAGCTCGCCGAAAACGCGGGAGCTCCCATTTCCAAATATCTCCTTGCGGTGCTCCGGCGAGGACCGAGTCATGACTATCAGCTCCTGGAGGCCCTCGGGATCCAGCCGTCAGACCGAGACCTGATGCGGGCTGTGAATGAGCAACTGGAGCTGCTGGAGCTGCACGGCGTCATTACAGGGATTCATCAGAGACTGTCGATCACGCGGCCTGACCGACATCACAATAAGGAGCTATGTTCAATATATTAAGCAGTTCCAGCGCTTTCTTGAAGAAAAAGATTGCAGCCTGTTGGATGCTTCCAAGCTAGACGTGAGACTTGATTCTAATCCCGTTATCGAAGTCCGAAAACGATATCAGCGGTATAAGACCGATGGGGAGAGCCAGACCCACAAAATCATATCGATAGAGGACGCCGCCCTGCTCATCGATTCGGTGAGCATCCGTTGGGACGATAAAAGCATCATTCTGAAGTTTACCAAGAAAAGAACTAATCTTAAGAGCCGGATCAGAGAAGAGGGCCCTCTTCCTTTCCACTCGCGGTGAGCGGTTGGCCAGAGGCGGGATTGATCACATCGATCGCGAGGAGCTAAGGAAGAACTACCTCGCCCACATCCCACAGCTGGGGGTATGATCTAAGTTCCGATTTCAACGAAATCCGATAGTCTCAATTGTGGCCCTGCTGGACTGCGAAGAGCCTGGACGTCTGAAAACTCCAGGATCTTACCGAAAAATCTTTATCTATAGTAGACAACAATGATCATTAATAAGCCCTGTAGCATGGCGACTAAAAAACACAGAAATAGAATTTGAAGCAGAAATTAAAAATAAATACTAGGCAATTTTATAGTTGGGTGGCATGTATGAACAAAATTAATGAAATAATCGAACAGCTAAGAGAGCATGACCCAAAAGTCGCTTTCACGGTACATCCGGAACAGGCTGCAATCACCCTGTTACAGGGGAAACTTGCTGCACCAGTGAGGATTGAAGCATTGAAAAGGGATCCGCACGGATTTGGCCGGAAGTTTTTCCAGGAAAAAAAAGGAATCCTGGGAGCAGTTGATGAAAAAGAAGATCTGGTCGATGAACAGGCAGCGACAGACCGGCAAGACAGGACCCACGTGACGTTCACCCAGAAGTATGGTGATGCCACGGTCCTGGGTGCAAAGGTTTCAGTCCACTATGCAGCAGACGGTTCCCCCTACCTCATGATGTCGAACCTCGCATACGATATCGACCTGCCAAAGAAGCCGAAAATTACTGCCGCCGATGCCATGAAGGATGTTCAGGAGATTGCAGGGAAAGATGCCAAGGTATTCAAGGACATGAAAATTGAACTTCTTGTCGTTGATGCCAAGATCGTCCACAAGGAAGCAGAGAGGCAGAAGTATTATCTCTGCTGGAATATTCCGGTTCTCCCGTCCCCAAGGAGCCGCATGCCGCCTTCTTACTTCTTTGTTGATGCCATCAGCGGAAAAGTACTGTTACACTATCCGGCGATCAAGCGTGGAACGGGGACCGGCTATTACTCTCATGGCGCATCGGTAAACTCAGAGTGGACGGGGGCAACTTACCGGCTCCGGGATACCGTGACATCTTCGGCTTGGACAGTGCCCCCCGGTGCCGTAAAGCCGGTGCTTGAAACGTACGATGATGCATGTGCGAACAGTTACACGAAGCACGATTTTTCCGAAGATTCGAATAATAACTGGAATAACGGGGGGGTAGCCCCGGCGAGCCGGTGTGATGATCAGAGGGAAGAAGTCGATATTCACCGGCACCTGGGATACGTCCTGAATTATTACTGGCTGACGCATGGGCGTAACAGCCTTGACGACAACGGAATGACGGTCAAAGCACATGCCCATAACATGTACGATCCGGCAAATACGGGCATGCCGGATAATGCATTCTGGTGGGGTTGGCCCTCGGAGATCTATGTGGGTGACGGTTCCGGGGCACTTCCCGGATTCGATTTCCTCTGCCCGCTGGAGGTGATGGCACATGAGTATACCCATGGCATCAATGACAAGTGCGGCATTCTCCAGACCTATGACGGCGAAATCGGTGCTCTAGACGAAGCCCTTGCCGATATTGGGGGTGCCCTCATTGCTTCCGATTACCCGGTTGAGGACCCGGCACCGTGGAATGTCGGAGAGCAATGCGATCTCCATTCCCCCAAGCGCGGGCGCAACATGGCAGATCCGAGCCGTGACAACCTTGGAGTTGTGCACTATGATGCTACAAATAATACCACCAAATACAACAGCGCGCTCAACGGTTACTGTCCGGACCATTACAGCATCCGCTATACAGGTGCAAATGACTTGCACGGTGTTCACATCAACTGCACCATCGTTACCCATGCCGTCTACCTCATGATCAACGGGGGTACCAACCGCGTTTCGGGAATGACGGTTGCCGGCATCGGGATCACACCCGTCGAGCAGATGATTTATGAAATCGTGGCCCAGCCCGGCTATCTTACTGCTACTTCCGTGTTCTCCGATTTCCGGACGAAGTTCATTGTCGCCTGCCAGACGCTCTTCCCGGACAACCTCGATTATCTCGCCACGGTCAAAGGAGCGTTCACTGCCGTCGGTATTGGCCCCGACCTTTACATACGCGACACGCTCACCGATCAAGGCGTGGAACCTGCCGCAAGCCTCAGCTGCATGAGCCCTGACATCATTGTAAGGCAACAAAAGGCTGATGCAGCCACACTTGCTCAGATCCAGGACCTGAATAACGGCTCTCTGGGAGAGAACATCCAGTTTGGGCCGAATGACCATTATATCTATTTCAGGCTCAAGAACCGGGGATCCACTGCAGCAAGCGGTACATTCCGGCTGTTCATTTCGCCTGTTTCGACATTCCCCACACCGGCAAGCTGGACGCAGGTCGATACGTACAACTTCCCATCCATTGCAGCCGGCGGATCCTGGGTCCCGGCGACTAACAACGATTGCATTACCATGCCGGGAACCATGATTACTGCCTTGGGGACAGGGCACTTTTGTTTCATCGGAATCATAGAAAATGTTGAAGATCCCGCGCCCGACCGTACGCAGATCAATACCGTGGCGGAGTTTCATGATTTCATCCGGAAGAGCAATAACTTTGCCTGGCGAAACTGCGACATCGCAACGGTTACCCCCAACAAGCAGGGAATGTATGATCCCGTTGAAGGCAAGTTCGAGATACGGGGTTTTGATCCGCGGAAGCGATTCAGAGAACTCGAAATAGATAGGCGCGATCTTCCAGCGGGAACGCAAGTTACCGTGTGGATTCCGGCGACAAAAGTACTCGGTCTGAAAGCCAGCGAGGTCCAGGCGCTGGCTGGAGCGCACCGTATGGATAAAATCGGAGATGCCCTTATGGAACTCCCGATTCCCAGAGCGCCCATACTACGTCCGGCAACCCCTGCGCTGGCCGTAGCGGCAACCCCAGCAACTGCAATGGTAGCTTCGGAACTGGCTTTGGCACCACCGGAGATTCAGACAATTGTACGAAGACTGCCGATCTATGAACTGGTTCAGGAAACTCCTGATTTCATGATCCCCAAGAAAATTAGAAAACCGCAGCTCACCATGTGGCGGGCATTAACTATTGCTGAGGACAAGATCATCCGTCTTCACAATCTCGCCATGAAGAAGGAAGAAAAAATCGATGTCCACTTCGTTGTGCAATTCCCGCCAAACCTGGGCTGGCGCGATGTGACATTAGCATTCCGTGAACGGGAGGATGTCGGCACTCTTGGCCAGATGAACTTTGTGTTCAAAATACGGCCGAGGAATCATTGAGAACCGCTCAATAGGGTAAGAAGGAGTTATGAGTTTGTGATGGTAGCAGGGCATATTTAATCAGATAGGCTTCATAATCCACCCTCTTCCCCCGGCCTCTGCCCAACTCCTAGCAGGGCCAGCTCCACCTCCAGCTCGCCCGGCCCTCAGATCCTGCCCAGGCTCTCCAGGGCCATCTTCTCCAGCGGCCCGAAGCCCAGGCGGGCGTAGACTGTGATAACGAAATATCCAGGCAGATCCTTAAGACCACCCCGTCACCCTGCCGTCCATCTCCTCTGCCCTCTTCCTGATCCCTTCAGCAGCGATCGACACCAGCTCCCTTGCCGGCACTAATCCGGTGCAATGGATGGACAGCATGAAGGAATCTAAAAGGGGCACGCAGGAATATGACTTGATCCGATTGATAGCCATCTGTGTTCGCAGCTTATGCTACAACAAAATTTGCGTTCCTCATACGACACGGGGACTCCGCTACGCGGAGCCACCGATCATATTAATGGCCCGCTTTTGGGTCTGTGGGATTTGTATGTTCAGCGTATCATCATATGGAAATGCTCCTATTTCCTCTCACGATCGTCGCATTTCGTCATACCCGGCCAGACACCGGACATTTCGATGTGACGCTGCCCGGTGAGCCACTCACCCAGCGGTTTGTCCCAATGGAAATCGTAGGGATCATCATTTATCATGCCTTTAAATGTGATGTGAAGTTTCAGCATTTCGCTGTTCAACGGAATGTCGCCGAAAGTCTCCGTTAGGCCGCCGCTGATTGTCACCTCCCTCTCATGGGGGCCCTCCGGCGTGTTGTATGTCAACCTCGCCTTCGTGATGTAAGTGCAGCCGGGTTTGTTGATCAGAACGAGTTTGAACGAATTCAAATGCATGATCCAGTTTGGAATCTTGAGACGCCCATCGAATGAGGTGAACTTATAGGCGATGGGCACGCGAGTAGGTGCTATGCTGCCTGACTTTGCCGGCCAAAGGTGCTGATTTAAACTCTTATCCGATGTGGTCGAGATATAGGAACCCTTGCCTGTTGCCCTGCCCACCATTTCGTTTATGCCACTGACCGATCCTTTAATGGAGAAGTTGCTCTTGTCTTCATTGGACCCAATGTTCAGGCCGCTGTCCGCCCACAAAACGCCGGTTATCACACCGAAGCCCTGGGCGATGTTCCCTTTGCTGCCCATGTTGACCGATGCTGCCATATTCGCCAGATTGTCCATATTCTGGAGTATTACTGTTTCATCTATCGTAGACTCGTTCGAAAGCGAGAACTCTGAGGCGAGAGAACCCGCCTTTTCCATCCCCCATTTCACCTCTAATCCGGCCTCGATTTTCGTTTGGGTTTCAGGGTCTACGGCTGAGCCGTCCAGATTGACCGTCGATTCCTGCCGAGAAACATGCTCTGACATCAAATTCCACGTGCTCGACGCTGGATAGTCGATTACCTTTACCTCAGGGAGATCTCCCACCCGGCGGAAGTCCCCAGAGGTCGTATCGATAATCCCCACGGCACCGGGTTTGATCTGCATGTTGAGTCCCCAATTTCCCCAATACGCCGGCCGACTTTGGCGAATTAGGGTTGAAAAGATGTGATTCCAGTTTGTCATGTTCTTATCTCCTCCTTCATGGTTTGCCGAACAATTAATTGTCTTGTCTTCCTCAGGTAATATATAAAAAAAATTAAAACTTAATTTTGAGTCAATTCGCTTCTAGAAGCCTTGTAAGACGCAACTCATAGACCACCTAGTAGAATAAAAGCACCCCATCATTTATAATCTTTATTCTTGTTGTATTCAGGACTTGATTTCATTAAACAGGGCCATGCTACCCGACGTGAGGCTTGAGAGAAGTTCCTGACTCTGTAGCCCATATTTTGTTTAAAGCACGTCTCAAGAAGGCAATGAGCATAAGGGTAAAATCCAGTAACACCCTTAATGCGAGAATTCAAGTGCTTGCAGTGTCTCACTGGAAAAGCGACTTATGAAAGGTGATGCTCAAATTCTGAAGCGCTGGTTGGGAATGGCCCTATTCGTTCTCTCCTTCGCCTTCTACGGATTCCTGCTTCTCGTGCCGCTCACCCCGTTCTCCGCTGAGGGCAAGATAGCATTCTCTGCCGCCGTGGTTGTTTTAGCGGAGGGTTCATTCTGGCTCTCGGTCCTCATCCTGGGCCGGGAGGCGATAGCAAAGTATCGGAAAGTCGATTGGCGATCCCGGCTTTCCGGATTGCTGAAAAGGAATTAACTTGTAGGATTGCGAAGGATGAAGCGGGAAGTCCCCATCCTTCAGGGTGGTCTCCTGGACTGTGAGTCCAGGGGAGTTGCGACGCAGTCGCAACAGGATGAAAGCGGAGTCCTTTGCCATGATCACTTTCACGCCGCCCTCAACTGATATAAATATTAGGTATGCATATCTGTATTCGTTTGATGATCAGCTACAAGTACCCCATATTCCCGAACAAGATCACACAATGGATGTTAGCGGAGAATTTGGATGCTTGTAGGTGGCTCTATAATCGGCTTCTCCAAGACCTGAATGAAGCAAAAGAAAAAGGCATCAAGCTCAAGACCTACGATACTCAGAACTTGATTCCATCTCTGAAGCTTGAGAATCCGAAACTGAACCAGGTCTATTCGAAGGTTCTTCAGATGGTGAATTACAGTGATGCAAGTTTTGGCGATGACGTGGGAAGCCGCGCCCTTCAGGACGCGGCAGTTCACACCAGCATAAACAAGAGGGTGGTTGATATTATGTTGCCCCGTGTAATTTTGCATAATGCCGTCAGCCTGGACGGCAGGATAGACGGCTTTCCCATGGACCTGCAACAGTACTATGAGCTGATTTCCATCTGGAAGGAGGATGCTACACTTGCCGGATCTCATACCTTTCTCAAAGCCGCGAGCGTTGCCCCGCCGGAAGATGAGAGCGCTTTTGTCCCGCCTAAAATGGATCCGGGCGACAAGAGGGCGATTCTGGTCATCCCTGACAGCCGCGGTCGCATACGCACCTGGCATTATCTGAGAACTCTACCCTACTGGCGTCATTTTGTGGCCCTGTGCTCAAAGTCCACGCCCGGGGATTACCTCGAATACCTCAAACAGAGGCATATCGACTGCATAATCACCGGCGAGGATCATGTGGACCTGAGGACTGCCCTGGAAGAGCTGTACTCTCGCTATGCCGTAAAAGTGGTGCGAGTGGACTCAGGAGGCACATTGAACGGCCTGCTCCTCCGCCAGGGGCTGGTAAATGAGGTGAGCGTTCTCATCTATCCCAGCCTTGTAGGGGGAGAGACGACGAGCAGCATCTTTCGAGCCCCCGACCTGCCGGCTGCCGCGGGTGCGGCTCCTGGTCAGGGGGCAGAGGGCACTATCTCGCTCAAGCTCATGAAGACAGAGAAGCTTCGGGGAGATGTGATGTTTCTGCGTTATGAGGTCCGGCGATAGCCTGGCGGAAAATGCGGCCCTAATGAAGTCTTCAAATAAAATTCTTCCGCCTTCCTCCTCCATGCCATGGCATTGCATCATTTACCGCCTTGGCCACCATGGGGCAGCCAGCAAGATATCATTTGCCGCCTCTCTAAGTTGTGAGACTGCCTTGCTATCATCATGCAACTGCCTGCATAGCTGCTCATAGTTTGTAAAATGATGCCTCCCATAGCTGAGCAACTGCTGAAATGAAGGGCGTGGGGTGTTGTAGTGCCTGGCAACTTCGCTATAGAAATCCCTTGGAGTAGATGTTATTTTGACATGGCAATTATAAGCCCGAATAAGGGATTTGGAGTTGTATGATGGTTTTACAGGCATGTTGCCACCCTTCCTTAATCAGCCACCTTGCAGACCAGGATCTTAAAAGTTCTCATTGCCTTAACCCTATGTGCGATAATAAAATTGGATTCTACAGCGACTTGGCTTTATGCGGGGGACGGGACCCCCATCCCAATTCACAAGTAAGGGAATGGTCAGATTGTGCCAAATAAACTCAATAAACCAACTATGCGGTGGATTTTCGATATTTTTATGGGCGTGGTGGTTCAAGCTGTTGTTGCTTCAGCTGTACAGCGTTCATGCTACAATTCTAAGGTTGTTGGGGCATTGTGGATTGAGAATTGAGGCTTGCCCCCATTTTCATTCCCTGGGTGATCTCGCGTCAGGGAGGTTTTTCGCACCATAAAGATCTTAAACAAAATAGAACTTATGCTAAAAGGAGACCAAATCGTCTCAGGCAGGTTTCTAATATGAAGATGATATTAACATTAGCAATTTTGCTGACATTGTTATCCGCACCAACAGCTTTTGGCACGTCCTCGACTCCTACAGATTCTGCATCGCGGGAGATGTCGAAGGATGTCCTGAATACATCGCCCATAGCAGCGTTAAAGGACTTGTACGAGAAAAACGCGGAGTTTCATGCCACCATGGATAAGGCATTCGCCAACATGAAAGATCCGGACCCCAATACGGCAGATCTCTGGCCGAGCCCCAGAGCGACAAATCCCTGGAAGGGCAAGAAATTCGACGATCTTCTCCAGTTCTTTTCTGAATGGTACCTGTTGAAGCCGACTCCCAATGGTACCTGGGATGAATTCAATTATATCGAAAAGTTTGCCTGGTTCTATTACGAGAATGAATTCGGCCAGAAGATCGTTGGCGAGGACCCTGGTTTGAATTGGACAAAGCAGTTTGTCGAGGCCAGGCGAGAGTTCCTGGAGTCCCAGCAGTCAACGGAAACCATCTCCCAATGGCTGGCCGATCCCTCGATTCATATGGAACAGTATATTATTCCACCGGATGGATTCAAGTCCTTCAATCAGTTCTTCATTCGCGATCTCAAGCCAGGCATGCGGACTATTGCCAGCCCTCTGGATGACTCTGTGCTAGTCTCGCCGACAGATTGCGTCCTGAATATGATCGAGCCACTGACGCCGGGCGCCAAGATTCCCACAAAGCTGAACCAGAAGTTCAATGTCACCCAGCTCTTGAACGGATCCAAATATGTCAGTCTCTTCGAGAATGGCACGGCAATCTCCTGCATACTGATGCCAACCACCTATCACCATTACCATTCCGTGGTTTCGGGCAAGGTAGTGGAGTCGGATGAGGATATAAGCGGGGCTTATTGGGGCATCAAGGACTTTGCCGCCTTCTATAATGCCAGGAATTTCGGCTATGGCGCTAACTACAGCGTTTTCGAGCAGTTCCGCCGCGGCTATCTGGTGATCAAGACGGATGAATACGGCTACGTGGCGATGATCCCGGTCGGCCTGGATACCATCGGTTCGGTAGTATTCGAAGATAAGTTCGCTCATGTGTCCGATAGCAATCCTGTTCCCGTTTATAAAGGCGAGAAGCTCGGCCACTTTGAATACGGCGGATCCCTGGTGATCACGTTGATTCAGCAGGGCATCTCTTCCATCACTACACAACAAGGCCAGCAGATAGGAGTCTTCTCTCAATGCCAGGAGTGCAAGGCTGAACATTGATGCTATCACTACCTTGAAAATACGCTTAGGAGGAGAATATGATCATGAAGGAGACCGATGTGATGCCAGGAAAATCGGCAGAAGAATCTCTTGACCCTGAGGACTGGGAATCCATGCGCACGTTAGGCCACCGAATTCTGGACGACATGATGGACTATCTGGAGACGCTGCGGGACCGACCGGCCTGGCAACATGCGCCGGTTGATGTAAAGGCACATTTTGCGGGATCTCCCCCCGTTATCCCCCAAACACCAGAAGAGATCTATCAGGAGTTCACGCGGTACATACTGCCTTACCAGATCGGCAACAACCATCCGCGTTTTTGGGGCTGGGTAGCTGGAACGGGAACCGTGATGGGGATGTTTGCGGAGCTGATATCGGCTGCAACTGATGCCGTTAGTGGCTCCTTTTCCTACCTCAGCAACAACTACGTGGAGATGCAGGTTCTAGACTGGTGTAAGACTATGCTTGGCTACCCTGCCACTGCTAGCGGCCTTATTACAAGTGGATGCTCCGCTTCGAACCTCATCGGATTAGCAGTAGCTCGAAATGCTAAAGCCCAGTTTGACCTGCGAAGCAATGGCATGCGGGCTGCACCGCAGCTAATGACTCTCTACTGCTCAGAAGAAGCTCACTCATCGATCCAGAAAGCTGTTGAGTTGCTCGGCTTTGGAAGCAGAGCGCTGCGCCGCGTACCTGTAAACGAATCCATGCAAATTGACCTGGAATCCTTAAAGGAAGCAATCAAGACCGATCGCGAGGGTGGGTACCATCCAATTTGTGTTGTTGGAGTCGCTGGAACTACCAACACCGGAGCCATTGACGATCTTGAGGCTCTTGCAGAAATATGCGGCAAAGAGGGTTTGTGGCTGCATGTCGACGGTGCATTCGGTGCATGGGCGGCTATAGCACCGAGGTCGAAACACCTTGTCGCCGGCATAGAAAGAGCTGACTCTCTGGCGTTCGATCTCCATAAATGGATGTACCTGTCGTATCCTATCGGCTGCGTGCTTATTAGAGACGCCGATGAACACCGTCGCACGTTCTCACTGACACCGACGTATCTCGCTCACGGTGAAGGAGAGTGCGGATTGACAGGTATCGACGTGCCCTGGCTCTCAGACTACGGTTTTGAACTGTCGCGCGGCTTTCAAGCTCTAAAGGCATGGATGACTATTAAGGAACAAGGCACAGAGAAATATGGACGCCTCATCCAACAGAATATCGACCAGGCTCATTATCTAGCTAGCTTGGTCGAGAAATCTCCTCAGCTTGAGATGGCATTGCCAGTCTCGCTTAACGTAGTCTGCTTCCGATATATCCGATCAAACATGAGCGATTCCATGCTCGATCATCTCAACAAGCAAATTGAGGTAGAACTTCAGGAAAAGGGGATTGCTGTTCCCTCGATTGTTACCATCAAAGGCAAAAAGTACCTGCATGCTGCAATAACGAATCATCGCAGCCTTCAGAGCGACTTTGACTTACTGGTGCGAGAAGTGGTTCGAATAGGAGATGAGCTGGGCTAAAGGAAATTGCTACAAGCTCATTCCCGAATGCGCTGGCTGCCGTCCCTGGTCCAGGCTGATGAAAAGGAAATCCTCTCCTATCTGTTACAGATAATCATATAGGCGATTTATTTCCTTCAACAGCTCAATTGTTCTGTCCTTTTGAAGGATCTCCTCCGTCTTCCCATAGGCTTCATCGTGATGCCCTACATACAAGAACACAATGCAATCATCTATAATCATGTATGCAATAACAAAAGGATCGACATGGACAGCACGAACCCCTTTAAGCCTATGGCTTTTGGGTTCACCCATATCAGGATTAATCAGAATCTGATCTATTTTATTAATGAATCTGTCTTTAAGTGGCTTGTTTTTTCTTGTTAACTTAATAAATTGCCTGTCAAACTCAGGGACTCTATAATAAATACATCTCATAAAATTTAGTTACAGTTCTCTGAGCGAGTTCAAGAATTCATCTTTGTCTCTATAGCCCTTTCCCTTCCCAGCCTTAAACTCTTTTATGCCTCTAACAACTCCTGACGCGAACTCATTTGTCTGAATATCTTCTAAGGAAGTTTTTTCCTTCTTTGAGCCTGGCTGAACTACTGCACTCATTAGATTACATATTGGCAGAATGCATACTTAAAGTCTCTTCTCTGGCGGACACTTCCATTTTAGCCCATAAGTTAGCATCAAGTGTCCATGAAGGCGGTTTCCCACATAAAAAAAGGATTTGACAATCGAATCTAGGTCAATAGCATTCTTTTCTTGATCTCTTCCACTGCCCTTGCCACCAGACCCCTGGCGGCAACCGACTCGCTGCCCTCGATGGAAACCGCAAAGGAATCCCCAATGGGCTTAAGATCAATGGCTTCTGCCTCACAGGCACCAACGCAGAGCTTGCACAAGGAGCATTGCAGGCGCTCCAAACAGATCATTAGATATCTATTTTGATTGATTAGACTCTAATGCCGCACAAGTAGAATCAGGATACGGGGCCACTGAGATTTTACAAAAAATTCGGCACACTACTCCGTGTTGACCTAGATCCTTTAACCAATAGGCTCCTCATAGCTGAATCAATCAAAAGAGTAATTGAAGCCCAAAGCCCTTTTGACCAAATTGACTAGAAGAAGCCACTAGCTCTGAGGCCAAAGCCCTGGTAGGTATAGTAGGGGCGGCAAGTAGTCCCGGCTGACGGCCAAAAAAGGGGCCTATCCGAGAATGAGGCCCCCTTGCAAAGGCCCGAAAAATGAAAACAGAAGATCTCGATTAGAGTTATTTTATATAGATTGGAGTCATTTTAAGTAAGCCTCTCTTTCTCTTCGTCCAATCTCTCATGAAGGTTTTTATATAATTTGTCTACTGCTTCTGGATCAACCCAGTCACATCCCCAATCAAAATTCTTTCGCTTTAATGATACAGGATATTTGCTCATCCATATGACGCACTTTGAGAGTGCATCCAAAATATTCTCATAATCGGTAAATCCATAAATATTGTTACTATTTAATAACCAAATTGTATTATGTGTACCCATACGCTCTTTAATTAATTCAGTGTTGTTCCTTAAATATTCTGGGTGTCTGATCATTATAATACCTTTAACTAGATTTTCGATAGACAAACCCATTAATAAATAATAAGTATATATTAAACGTACGTCACGTTCAAACCATTCCTCTTCGGGCACATCCATTCTTCCGCCCTCTTGAGAACTTAATTCTTTAATTGCGGGTTTATATCTCTCCAATATAACATCTGCTGCATATTTTAAGTATTTGGCATATCCTTCCCAACCCATAGGACCCATACCTTTGGCTCTTTCTATAAAATCATCGTCGATCATTTTTTCAAGTTCTTCAGGAGTCAGAGGCCATTCTGTCATGTTATCAATTAAGGGCTTTAGTAGAAGAATAAACCTGTTGAGGTGGCCCTACGATCTACATTGAGCTATAGCCATAAATAGAGGACATGGTTGTCCCCTTACCCCGGAAAAGTGTTTATCTGAAGAAGGTTACTATTGCCTTGGAGAAAAATAGGACAACCCCTAAGAAGTGCCATCAGATGAGGAAATTAGTGCGGGGGACGGGATTCGAACCCGCGAACGCCTGCGCGACAGGGCCCTCAACCCTGCTCCTTTGACCTGGCTTGGAAACCCCCGCTCACAAATATGGGTAACAGATCGGCTCGCTTAGCCGATCCCAGCTCTAAGATAGCTCTGCCAGCTTTGAATCGAGGTCAAGAGCTCTCATCTTGATCTCATCCACTGCTCTTGCCACCAGATCCTTGGCGGCAACAGACCCGCTGCCCTCGATGGAAACCACAAAGGAATCCTGGATGGGCTTAAGATCAATGGCTGCGGCCTCACAGGCACCAACGCAGAGCTTGCACAAGGAGCATTCCAGTATATTTGTAGCTTTCGCTCTGCCCTCCTCTATCACCAGGATATCACGAGGACAGGCCTCAACGCACTTTTCGCACCCATCGCATGCCTCGCTCACAGTGATGCTGGGCAGATTCTTGTAGCCGCACAGAGTTCCTGCCTGCCACTTGGAGTGCTCTTTGCCCACCCTCTTAGTGGCATAGCCCTCCATCACCAGCTTCTCACCTTCACCTAAAATCACCAGTGGGATCTTCTCGAAGGCCGGACGGACTCCGGGATCGGTGAACTGAATGTCCTCAGAGTAAACCATCCCAGGCCCCTCCTTGGAGAGCATGAAATCCACCCGACATCCGGGACAGCCCGTCCCGCCGCACTGGCAATCCTCAGGCTGGGAGAAGAGGTCCAGCTCGTCTGCCACCAGCGGGACTTCCCCTATCCTCAATCCTATCTGCTCGTCAAATAGAACCGAGGTATTGTCATAGAGGTTGATCTCATCTATGGCCAGTATCGGAACCTCGCTCATGCAGGCCCGGCGAATGCCATTGGCGAAAGCGGCACTAACGCCGCTGAGGAGGTACCGGATGCGGTCCTCCCTCAGCTCAAGCAACTCGAAATTCAAGCTTTACACCCTTCGACCCCTCTTTCCTCCTCTGGGCTTGGTCCCGTCGTGAGGTATGGGGGTCGCATCTTCTATCCTGCCGATCCGGAGGCCCGCCCGCGCCAGAGCCCTGATGGCCGCCTGTGCGCCCGGTCCTGGAGACCTCTGCTGATTCCCGCCAGGAGCACGTACCTTGACGTGAACTCCTACGATTCCCTTGTCCTTCACAGCGTCAGCGACCTGCATGGCCATCTGCATGGCTGTGTAGGGAGAACTCTCGTCCCTGGCTGCCTTGACCACCATTCCGCCCGAGATCTTGGCCAGAGTCTCTGCTCCGGTCTGGTCGGTGATGGTGATGATCGTGTTGTTAAAGGACGAGAATATATGGGCAATGCCCCACTTTCCTTCTGCCATTTATCCTTCCACCCTGGGTGTTCTGGATGCTCTCTCCGGATGACCCTCGCTGGCCATGGGAGAGCCCATGTAATAGTCAATGCTCATCTCCTCGCCCCTGGGCACGAGATAACCAGGAACATCCACCCTTCTCCCGGAGACCTGTATATGGCCGTGGACGATGAACTGTCTGGCCTGCTTCAGGGAGTTGGCCAGCCCTTGCCGGTAGACCTGGGTCTGCAGCCTTCTCTCCAGAACGTCGTTGACCTTCATGGATAAGATGGCATCCAGATCACCCTCCTCTTTGAGCATTCCCAGCTTCTTGAGGCGGTTGAGGATGGCCTGTGCCTGGGGAGGCTCCTCTCCCAAAGATACCGCTGCCAAGAGCTTTCTGCTGGCCTGCCTGTACTTCTTTAAAACGGCCTGAGCCTTCCACAGCTCTCTCTTGTTTCGCAGTCCATAAGCCTTGACTACCTCCACCTCTCCCGCGATCCTCTCCGCCTGCCAGGGAGTACGTGGCCTGGCATACATCTTTCG
>ENA-UOOE01001744-UOOE01001744.1-fermentation-metagenome-genome-assembly--contig:-NODE-1744-length-17498-cov-3.206902_pt1 | contig 17498 bp, 15 predicted proteins | sample MGYA00245776_ERZ724021 | MGnify/ENA primary metagenome ERZ724021 (study PRJEB28704, sample SAMN03018321) | fermentation metagenome | biome: anthropogenic terrestrial biome; feature: soil; material... | reverse complement strand
TATTTATCACTTTATTACCAGAATAAAACAACCGGAAAGTTTGTCAAGCCGAACCGTTCATCAGATCGTGCCAAAAGCAACAGAGTGATGTTTCGGGTACGCCCTACCGGTGCCGTGAGTGATATTAAAGTGTATAAGCGGAGCAGGATTGCGGAGCTACCGAATAAAATCTTGTCCGGATAACGGTCATATGGTAAGCTTTTACCATGGATGGTGGTGGCACAAAAGATGTATATTACAATTTTAGTTTTACTCATTTTGATTTTAGTAATGGTGCTTCAGGCAGGGTACCTTACCCGCGAATATATTAAAATAGGCAAGGGTGCTTTAGATATCAGAATCGCTTTTATTTCAGACCTTCATATGGGGCTTCTGATGGTATCCGAAAAGGATGCCGCCAGAGCGTTAAAGGAAGAAGCTCCTGATCTCCTCATTATCGCGGGGGATATTATCGACAAAGAAAATCATATCGGTGAGTTTGCAAAATGGATAAAAAGGGTTTCCCCGGGCTGCCCTGTTTTTGTCACCCTGGGAAATCATGACCATGATTGCTTTAAGAAATACCCTCTTTCCAGGGAACTTTTTTTCTTTAACCTGCAAAGCCTTGGCGTCGAGCTTCTGGTCAACAGCTCCGCAATCTTCTATAAGGGTGGCAAAAGCATAAATATTATCGGCATTGACGATTACAGGTGCGGAAGCCCCGATGTAAAAAAGGCCTTTGCCCTGAAAGACAAAACAGCCGACTTTACAGTGGCTGTTTCGCATAATCCTGAAACGGCTCTCTCCATTCCTGCCAAAGCGGCAGATCTGTTTCTCTGCGGGCATTTTCATGGAGGCCAGATCTGGATGCCGTTTTCTCTTGAATACCGGCTGTTAAGAAAAGAAAAAACCAGTAAAGCGGGATTCCGCAAAGGCCTCCATACCATCGACGGGACCCTTTCCTATATCAGCCGGGGAATAGGCAATGTCGTGTTCCCGTTCCGGTTGGGCTCCCTCCCTGAAATTACTTTTATCGACCTATAAAAGCGTGTGCTTCTGCGGTCCTGACGCCTAACTGATGAGGCATTGGAGCATCGCGGTTCTATGCCGGGCTGCCTTCGGCAATTTCAAGCAGGCTGTCGGCAGTATATTGGATCTCGTCGGAGGTATTAAAATATCCCAGGCTGATCCGCACAAGCCCGGTTTTCTCGGTCTTTAAAAATTTATGTGCCAAAGGCGCACAGTGGAATCCCGGCCTGACCGCAATATGGTACCTGGAATCCAGGAGATTCGCTGCTTCGGAGGAATCCATGCCATTTATGAGAAGAGCCAAAATCCCACAGTTCTGATTGGGCCCGATTCTTGAAAAGAGCCGGATTTTCTTATTGCCCGCCAAACGCTCATACAGCCTTTCAAGGAGAAATTCCTTCTTTTTAAGAATGTTCCTGGTGCCTGTTTTCAAAATAAACTCGACTCCTGCTCCCAGGCCTGCTATGCCCGGGGTATTCAGCGTACCGCTCTCTATGATATCCGGCATAAACAGGGGTTGTACGGTTTCAAAAGAGCGGCTTCCCGTACCACCCTGGATAATCGGCCGTAAAGAGATTGATTCGTCTAAATATAAGCCCCCGGTTCCCTGCGGGCCTAGAAGTCCTTTATGCCCCGGAAAAGCCAGCATGGAAATCTGCATGGATTGAACGTCAAAATCCAAAACGCCAGCTCCCTGCGAAGCATCAACCAGATACGTTATCCCCTTCCTTTTCGCCGCATCGCCGATCTCCCCATAGGGCAAAATGGCGCCAATTACATTGGAGGATGCGGTGACAACAATGAGCTTTGTATTGGTTCTTACAGCTCTCATAATCGATTGGGTCTCAATGGTGCCAAAATGGTTCTTAGGTGTTACCACGGTATAATCAATGACCCCGTTTTTTTTAAGCTCATACAGGGGCCTTAAAACAGAATTGTGCTCCAAGGCTGTGGTTATCACATGGTCACCCTTTTTTAAAATCCCATAGATGGCCATATTCAGTGCCAAGGTGGCGTTGGGAGTAAAGCCTATCTGAAGGGGATTTGAGATATTAAAAAGCTGACAAAGGCTTTCTCTTGTTTTCATAATACAGTTGGCCGATGCCCTGGCCATCTCATGGGATGAGCGGCCGGGGTTGGCGCAGGATTCACGCATAAAACTCAAAACCCTGTCATAGACCTCGGGAGGCTTGGGAAATGAAGTAGCGGCATTATCTAAATAGACCATTCGTCCACCTTAGTGTATATTCATACTCTATGATATGCAGCCATAAAAATAGATTACACTCGTACAAGCCCTGCACCGGCTTTATATAAAAATTTCCTGGAGTCTTTTTTTGTTTCTTAGGCTAAAAAAAAGAATCCTGGAGCCGGAAAGCCGAAGATTCTTGAGTTATGTATCCTATTCAAATTGACAGTCTTTACGAAAGCTTTTCTCTCACTTTTTTAATATCAAGATAAAAATCCTCCCTCTTTCGGCTGTCCCGCAGAACCGCAGCAGGATGGTAGGTCGGCATGATCAAAAGATTTTTTGGCTTTTCCACCCAGGTTCCGCGAAGCTTGGTGATCTTGGCGTTTTTATCCACAATGGCTTTGGCGGCGGTAGCGCCGAGACATACGATAATACGAGGCCTAATTGCTTTCACCTGATATCTCAGCCAAGGCATGCAGGTATTGGCCTCCTCCTGAGTGGGAATACGGTTGCCGGGGGGACGGCATTTCACAACATTTGCAATATAATAATCTTCAGGGCTGAACAGCAGGGCTTCCAAAACCAGATCAAGCAGCTTTCCTGCCCGGCCTACAAAGGCCTCGCCCTCCAGGTCCTCCTGCTCCCCCGGGCCTTCTCCCACAAACAGGACAGGCGCCTGCCGGGCAATGCCCCGGCCAACAACCACATTCTTCCTGTTCTCGCTGAGACTGCAGCGGCGGCAGACCTTACATTCCCTGACAAAGCTTTCCCATTCATTCATCGCATCATTTTGCACCAAATCATTCACGTCTTTCTCCACGTTAAAGGAAGGGCTCTGTGATAGTATCACAGAGCCGGTTTAAACGCATTTTTCCTACATGGTAATAGTCTGCTCCCGTTCAGGGCCGACACCAATGTATTTGATAGGAACTCCTGCTAATGCTTCAATTCTTCTGACAAAAAGTCTGGCCGGTTCAGGAAGTGCATCAAAGCGTCTTACTCTGGAAATATCAACGTCCTTCCAGCCGTCAAATTCTTCATATACCGCCTCACAGCGCTCCAGCTCCTTCAAATTGGAAGGGTAGTAGTCAATCACCTTGCCATCCAGCTTATAGGCTGTACAAAGCTTAATTTTGTCCAGCTTGCCTACGGTATCCAGATGATTCATGCACAATCCGGTCAGCCCGTTTATTCTGGCGGCATATTTAAGCATCACTGCATCCAGCCAGCCGCAGCGCCTGGGGCGGCCCGTTGTGGTCCCATACTCATGGCCCAGTTCCCGGATGGCGTCTCCCATTTCATTAATCTGCTCTGTCACAAAGGGACCTGCCCCCACTCTTGAGGTATAAGCCTTCATAACACCCAAAACCTCAGTGATCATTCTGGGGCCCACACCGGCCCCTGTGCAGACACCGCCTGCTATAGGGCTGGATGAGGTCACATAGGGGTAGGTTCCAAAATCTATATCCAGGAAGGTGGCCTGGGCACCCTCAAACAAGACGCGCTTGCCCTGCTCGAGAGCGACATGGATGATAGAATTGACATCTGTCACATAGGGTCTTAAAAGTTCTGCATACCCAAGATACTCTGTGATGACCTTTTCCGCATCCAGGGGTGTTCCCCCGTAAACCTTTTCAATGATCGCATTTTTAATGCCAATGCTGGCATAAACTTTTTGCTTGAAGGTTTCGGCATCCATCAGATCGCCCATCCGAATTCCGCAGCGCTCTGCTTTATCGGCATAGGCAGGGCCAATACCTCTTTTCGTGGTTCCAAGGCCGATGCCCCCTTTTTCTCTGGCATTCTCCTGAAGCTCATCTAAAGCAATGTGCCAGGGCATAATAACATGAGCCCTGTCGCTTATATAGAGGGCGGCCATTTCTACATCCTGCTTTTTAAGCCGGTCAATTTCCATCAGAATAACAGCCGGGTCAACCACGACGCCATTCCCAACAATACAGGTTTTATCCTTTCTTAAAATTCCCGACGGAATTAAATGCAGGGCGTATTTCACACCTTCATGTACGATTGTATGGCCTGCGTTATTGCCCCCTGAGAAACGCACAACATAATCAGAATCACCTGAAAGTATATCAATATATTTACCTTTTCCTTCATCGCCCCATTGGGTCCCGATAACTACTATACCTGCCATATAACCAAACTACCTCCAATACCTCATTAAACTGCCGAAAGCCGACCTAAATCAGACCTCATAGGATTATTCTATGCTCTTGGACAAAAATGAAATTTCAATTCCAAAGAATAATTAAATAATATATCTAAATTTTATAATGTCCAGTCAGCAATAATATTATATCGGGTATGGGAATCGGATGCAAATATATTATAAACTGATTACCCGCAGCACATGAAATGCTGCTATAAGAAAATTTGGAGAACCGATATGGTATATACCTTTCCTCAGTCTTCCACAATAATAGCCCTGCATGGGGTGCAACTGGTGCCGGATATTTTTAACGGCAATACGGTCATTTTAACCCTGGGCTTTGTTACTTTTTCAAGGTCTATACATGGACCTATCATAAGAATATTGGCTGCATAGAATTCCGAAAAAAATCCTTCAGGTTTCTCGAGATTCTCCCATCTTGCAAAATCCGATCCCAGAATAAAAGGTTTCTTGTCAATCAGCCACATCATCGCATCGTAGGTAAAATAAGGCGAATTTAAAAGATACCCTTCATCCAACCAGTATTTCCCCCAGCCACTGCCTACAAGGATTGCGTCGCCTTCTTTTATGCAATTGACATTAGAGCACTTTTCCAAGTCTTCTACAGTTATTGGCACTCTTCCGGGCTTATTTTCAGGGTTTTTCGGTTCCACATTAAGGACCACACAATCAATATCCACAAGCTTCTCTACAGGAACATCAATAAGAAGGTAAGATTTGTTGTTGCCATAATAATGGGCAGGAGTTTCAAGATATGTACCCGTCTGGGAATGCATACCCTCAAAAATTTCACAAAAAACATCTTTGTCCACCCAGGAAACCTCGGGCAGAGATTTTACTTTAAACTTTGGAAAAGGAGGCTCATAATTCCACATGCCCTCCTGCATAATCCCTGTTATGTCGATTATTTTTGTCATAAGAGATAATGACCCCCTCTTTTCTTCTCTTGTTTAAAAGCAAAGATTCTATTTACAAGCTTAAATTCGATAAAAAATCTATTTATCAGAACTCAGTACTTAACTGTAATAGAACATAACTATACAGTTTATTAAACCTAATAAATTAATTTATGGAAATGACTTTTTACTTGGTTGTTGCAATATCATCCAACATTTTACCAAGGATAAAATTGGCAATTGCTTTTACAATATCGCTGGACTTTAACCTGGCCTTTTCAATATCTATATTTCTTGAAAGAATATCAAATACTCTCTTCCTCATTTCTTCAACTGCACAATCATACACAAGATTGCTCTCTCCTATTAAATCACCCGATACTATCAGGCGATCAGGATCAAAGCAGTTAACAACATTAGCCAGTGCAAGGCCCAAATATTTGCCGGCCTCCTCAAGTAATTTATGCACCTTCATATCCCCCATTTGTTGTGCTTGAAAAAGGGCCTTAATATCTATATCTTCAGGACTATTCCTAACTATATCGGAAAGTATTGGACTTTGGTTTTCGGTTATAAGAGCCATTGCACTTTTAATTATATTGCTTTCCCCGCAGTATAATTCGAAGCACCCTTTGTTTCCGCAATAGCACTCTTCTCCTAAAATATTAAGAGACATATGTCCAATTTCGCCGGCTATAGAATGCTTTCCTTTTATTAATTTTGAATCATAAAAATTCACCATACCGATTCCAGGGCTTAAAGCCAGATAAATAACATTCTTATCCACTGTCCTGTCAATGAAATTCATCTCATATATTGCCTTTATCCTTGCAATATTCTCCAGGAATGTAGGTATACTTAAGGCGTTTTCTATACTGGCTTTAAGAGGGATGTTATACCATTTAAATAACGGCGAATAAATTGTTTCATCAAGGTTAACTACTGCCGGTATGGAAATTCCTATAGCTATTATTTTCTTCCTGATAACGGAGTCTTGTGAATCTATAAACTTTTTAATAGTATCAATGATATTGCTAACAAGGGCCTCTTCACTATTATCGGCAATAATTTTTAAAGTAATATATTTTTTTTCCTTTTCTATTACGCCTCCCAAAAGATCCGAGAGATATATACTTGTTGGTAGTGAAGGATCAAGATTAACATTGACAAAATACCCGTATCTGGAGTTAAATTCCAATAACTTTGCTTTTCTGCCAAGGCCTGAATCCAGCTTACCTTTTTCAACAATAACTCTTTTTTTCAAAAGCTCCTTTGTCAAATTAGTGACAGTAGCAGGACTAAGGCCTGTCAATCTTGCCAGATCCGGCCTTGATAGCGATCCTTTTCGTATAATTAGCTCGGCAATGGTTCTTAAATTGTTTAGCTTTTCATTCAAAATTGAAGGATTCATGCAATATTTCTCCCCGATGATGCAATTTTTCAATCCTACGGATTGATCATCTATCTGAGATGGGCCAGGAAATCGATCCATCTCAAACATATATAAGCTTATTATTGATGTCTGGTGTATACTTTTGCCGCCAATTGCAATGGATAATAGCAGAGGAATGCAGTTTTTGCTGCAACCCCCTGCAAGTTTTTTTAAAGGGTCAATGGCCGATTTTTAGAAGTCAAACTGATCTACATTGTCCTTAGTAAAGACGAGAGTCTTCCAGAAATAGAATACATCTCCCTGACGTGTTGCATCAGGGAATCCGTCTATATTGGGGTTTCCTTCCGGCATTTCTACACCATCAACCAAATTTGCAGCAATAGTTGTTGCAAAAGCTGCCCAATCACCAGGATCCCAAAGGACTGCACTTTCAGCCGCACCACTTTCAAGTACAGGCTTTGCAAGCTGAGGTGTGGACTGTCCGGTGGCATAAACCTGACCAATCTTTCCTTCCTGCTCTATAGCTTTTCCGATGGGGCCCAGCCCTGTGGAAACATTGCTCATAATAGCCTTTATATTGGGATGAGCTGAAATAATATTCTGTGTTACAGCAAAAGCTTTCTGAGGATCTTCATCCATACCTTCAATAGCAACACATTTCAGCTTTGGATATTTTTCTGCAATATATTCTTCAATTCTTTTGATTCTCGCCTGGAGGAATTCGTTTGTAAGAACTCCGGTCACAATAGCAAATTCACCCTCATCTCCTATAGTTTTAACCATCTCTTCAACCATTGGAACACCAAGCTCGGCCAAATCCATAATACCAGCATAGCAATCGCGGCCTTCCTTTGCTATATCAAGGTCCCACGATACAACTTTTATTCCTTTTGCCCTTGCTTCCTTAAGTACGGGAGCAACTGAGGTTGAGTCGCCTGATGCTACAACAAGAGCCTTGACATCTTTCTGGAGCATATCCTGAATCAGGCTGATAAGTTTCGGGGTATCAACGTTGGGAGTTCCTGTATAAATAACATCATAGCCTGCTTTGGCGCCAGCTTCTTTTGCTTTCGATTCACCACATGCAAAATAAGGTGCGCTGGATACATAGTTTAGAACTGCTATAGTACCTTTCTTATCCTCCTTCGGTGTGTCCGTTTTTGTCTCATTAGAAGGTGATTCAACTGTCGGTTTTGCACTCTGTCCGCATGCCGCAATGCTCAGGGTAATAGCAACTACAAGGATTACTGCCATAAAAATTTTTAGTCTTTTCATCTTGCTTCCTCTCCTTCTTTACAATTTAATATTCTTTATTATACAGACATTCTTGCATCGTAAAGCTATTGAAACGCAAATGTCTGTAAAATACCCCTTAATCCTTTACCATATATTTTCACGTTGAAATCAATCCTATTGAGGTAACTTATATTGAAATTATTCATGAACTCATAACCCCTATTGCCTCTTTTTAGCAATCTGTCTTAACATAAGCACAAGAAGCAATATAGAGCCTATGATGATTTGCTGAAGAAACTGTGAAGCCCCCATCATATTCATTCCATTTGATACCAGTGTGAAAACTATAACCCCGATGATTGCACCTGTGATATTCCCTGCCCCGCCAGTGATGCTTATTCCACCAAATACAGCTGCAGAAACGCTCTGAAGTACCAGCGGATCTGCTACGTCTGCACGCCCTCCTGATATTCTTGACGTGATGACAATGGCACAGATAAATGACATAATGGCTGAAAAAACATATACAAGCATTATATTCCACTCATAATTGATGCCAGCAAATTGTGCAACTTTACTGCTGCTCCCGATGAGGTAGACATGACGTCCCCATTTTGATTTGGAAATCAATATAATTGAAAATACTGCAGTAACTATGAGGATAACAGTTTGAAAGGGTAACTGCCCCCCTATGCGGCCTTGTCCGAAAAAGAAAAACCTCTCATTCAGACATTGAATCGTAACTCCTTTTGATATAACAAGCCCCAGGCCTGTAAACAGAGCTTGTGTACCAAGGGTGGCAAGCATGGAATTTATTTTGAGGTATCCGCACAAAAAGCCATTGAGCATCCCGCACAGCATTGAAATTGCAAGAGTCATCAATATTGCTGTCCCCATAGGCATTTCCATGCTTCCCATAAACGTAGCCAGCAGGACTGTGCATAAACTCGTCATGGCCCCAATAGAAAGATCCATGCCGCCAGATATGATGGAGGCTGACATTGCAAGAGTCATAAGACCCAATTCAACAAGCTGTGCCGTAACCTGCATCAGATTTCCCAGTCTGAAGAAATATGGACTTGCAAAAGAAAATCCTATAAATAATAACAGTGCAAAAAATGTTAAAGTTAATTCATTATTATTTGCTATTTTATTTAGTTTTGTCATTTTGTCTACCACCTTTCACTGATCGCTTGCCTCCTGCATGTAATCCGCCGGCTTGATATGCTGAGGAAACGACTGCCGCAATGAGGACTACACCTGTCGCAAGGCTCTGCCAGTAGACCGGAACTTTTGTCAAAACTAATGCATTTTCTATAAGCCCAAAAAGCAGCGAGCCTAAAAAAGTGCCAAAGATAGATGCTATTCCCCCGGAAAACACTGTTCCACCTAATACGGCAGCAGCAATCAGTTTCATTTCTATGCCCATTCCTGCTGTTGGTTGTGCTATTGCAAGCTTTGATACGTACAGAGTTGATGCAATTCCTGATAAAGCTCCCATATATCCAAAGGAGAACATATACACCGAAGACTGGCTGATGCCTATTCTTTCTGCTGCATTCTTGTTACCCCCAACGGCAACAATATTTCGTCCGGTTCGTGTCCTGTAAAGTATCAGATATGTAACAATAATAACAAGAAACCATACATATACCGAAAAGGTTAACGTCCCTACCCTGTAATTGGCTATCTTAATAAAAGGGCCCTTGAGATCTGATATCCATTTCCCGTTGGTAATAAGCAGCAAAGCGCCGCGAATGATGCTTAGTGTGCCTAAGGTAACAACAATTGCAGGAATATTAAATTTTGCAACGAAGAAACCATTGATCATTCCAAGGACAATTCCTGTTAAAATAGATATAAGGAATGTCAATAAAGGATTGGTACCGCCGGTCATCTTAACATAAGCCGCAGACACCATGGCACATACTGCAAACTGTGCACCAACGGATACATCAATATTGCCTGTTACAATAATAATCATCATGCCGATAGCCATAATACCAATAATTGCATTATTATTAAGTATATTTGTCAGGTTCCTGAGGTTTAAAAAGCTTTCTGACAGAAATGAAACTACTATGCCAATAGCAATAATAACTGCAATCAAAATAATTTCCCTGGTCTTTGATTTTGCAACGCTCTTAAAAGTAGTCATCCGATCTCCCTCCCTGAACCCATGAGGCCTTTCTCAAGTACACCTTCCTGTGTTGCTTCGCCTGCTACGGTCTCATCTACTACAGTACCCTTGCACATGACCAGTATACGATCTGAAATAGCAAGTATTTCAGGAAGGTCTGAGGAGATGAGGATTACTGCAACGCCGTTTTTTGCCAGCTGTCTTAAAAGCTTGTGTATCTCCAGCTTTGCTCCTACATCGATTCCACATGTAGGCTCATCAACAATGAGCACCTTAGGGCCTGTTTCAAGCCAGCGGCTGAACAATGCCTTTTGCTGGTTGCCCCCGCTCATATTCTCCACATTGATTGAAGCAGGCCCTAAGGTGCTCATTGTTGAAGGAAGATTTGGACGGATACTCAATTTATTGATGTAATCTGAGGCTGTTTTCAGTTCCTTTTTCCTTGATATGAGTTTTATACGATTCAGATGCTTGCTTAAAGTAACCGCAGAAATGTTGCAGGTCATGCTATGGCCATGAAAAAGTCCCTGCTTGCGCCTGTCTTCCGGAAGATAGCCAATCCCTTTTAATATGGCATCTTCAGGTGATTTAACAACTACTTTTTCTCCATGAATAAATATTTCTCCGCTGTGAGGTTTCATTAACCCAAATATCGCATGTGCAAGCTCACTGCGTCCGGCTCCCACAAGCCCTGTCAATCCTAGTATCTCGTGCTTTTTGAGTTGAAAAGAAACATTTCTGAAGAACGGTTCACAGGTCATGTTCCTGACTTCAAAAATGGTTTCATCCGAAGCTTCTTCTTCATTCCTCATTGGAATAAATCTCAGCTCACGCCCAACCATAAGATTTATAAGTTTTTGATTGTCAAAAGCGGATGCATCATCGCAGGCCACCATTTTGCCGTCTCTTAGTATTGAGATTCTGTCAGCCACAGTAAATATTTCATCCAACTTGTGGGATATATAGATGATTCCTATTCCCTGAGCCTTAACCGCTCTTATAATGTTATACAGCATGTCAACTTCAGCAGAAGAAAGCGCTGCGGTAGGTTCATCCATAACAATTACTTTTGATTTAAAAGTAATCGCACGGGCTATGGCAACAAGCTGCTGCTTTCCTATACTGATATCACCAAGTTTTGCATCGAGGTCAAGCTTAACGCCCATTGTGTCAAGAGCTTCCTGCGCAATCCTTTTCATCTCACTCCGGTTAACAATCATTGATTTATTCTTTTCTATGGAAATATTTTCTGCAACGGTGAGATTAGGAAATAAACTGATATCCTGGTATATTACTGTTACTCCCATTTGGATTGATTTTGCCGCAGTAAGGCGAGTGGCTCTGCTGCCATTAATGTATATCTCGCCTCCTTCATCAGGCTTCTCGACACCTGCAATTATTTTTATCATTGTCGACTTGCCGGCGCCATTCTCCCCTACCAATGCATGAACTTCACCTGCACGTAAATCGAAGGATACTTCGTTGAGTACAGTGATACCTGAATAGGTCTTGCTAAGATTTTTTACCTCTAGAATAACATTTTCCAATATGCTTCCCCCTTATTGAGTACAAGCCCTGTATGAAATAACTTCTTTCTTGGAACTTGTCATAAAATAATCACCATATGGTATAGCCTCCATCAATAACTAAAACAGATCCATGCATGTAATCGGATGCGCTTGATGACAGGAAAACAACAGCGCCGCTCAGCTCTTCAGGTTCACCGATTCTTTGCGCAGGAATCATTGATAACGCTGTTTTATAAAATTCAGCATCTTTTTCAAAGAATTTTTTATTTGGATCGGTAAGAAAATATCCGGGAGCAATAGCATTCACATTAATATTGTACTGTGCCCACTCAGCGGCCAATGCCCGTGTAAGACCTACTACAGCCTGCTTTGACACGTCATAGGAACCCCCGTGCACACCTTTATTAATAATGAAGCCGGAAATAGAAGCAAGATTTACAATTTTGCCCTTCTTCCTTTTTATCATTTCTTTTCCTACAGCCTGTGAACATATAAAACAGCCGGTAACATTTGTATCTATAACCTGGTTCCACTGCTTTAATGCTGTGACCTCAGGAGGCAAGTTTATTCTTGGTGCCGCAGCGTTATTAATGAGAATATCAACCTTGCCAAAATGCTTTATGCAATCTGAAACACTCTCTTCAACATCCTTCTGATTGGTGATATCAGCATAGCGCCATATACACTGCACTCCAAGCTCAATAATTTCTTTTTCAACTTCCTTCATCCCGCCTTCGCCATGACCAAGCAAATAAACATGAGCACCGGATTTTGCCAAAGCTTTGGCAAAAACTCTTCCAAGCCCTTTTGCGGCACCGGTAACTATAGCAACTTCTCCCGTTAAATCAAAACATTTTAGCATAGCAACCTCCAAAGTATATTATTTCCAGATTGCATGACTCCTGCTACAGAAGTTCAGCCTTAACAGGCATACCGCTTTCAGACGATTCAAAAATTGATAGCATTGCCAAAGATGTGTTTGCTGCATCCTTCAGAGATACGTAAAATTCCTCACCGCTATAAAGCTTGTCTATAAAACTTCTTATGCTTTCGTAAGCAAATCCTTTGCATTGAGAGAATACGTCGTTTCTTACCAGGATATCCGGAGTTGTTACCTTTTCATCAGTTGTCATCTGAATCAAATTATGGCTTGAGGCGTCGATATCAATCTTTCCCCTCTCACAGAGGATGCTGAACTTGATATCATTAATACAGGAATTCGCATTTGGAGTGATCCATCCGTTTTCCATCTGGGCAATTCCACCCTTCCTGAACTTGATGGTTGTCATATACATGTCCGTAGTATCTACTCCTTCTGCTTTGAGCACACCCTTATGGCTAACAGAGTAAACTTCTTCAGGCTCATCATCCATTATCCATCGAAGAGTATCAAGAGAGTGGCTTCCTAAAAACCATAAGATTGAGGATTTTGAAGCCCAGGGAAGCATATCGGTTGCTACCCACCTGATATCGTTCAACCTGTAGTATGCGCTGACCGGCCTTCCAAGTTTTCCGCTTGCTACCTCCTGCTTCGCTGTATTAAATGGTGGACTCCATCTGTTATGAAGATCCACCATTGCCCTCACACCATTTTTCTCAATGGCTTCAACCATTCTATAGACATCTTCCCTCGTTGTAGCTAAAGGCTTTTCTATCAGCATATGCTTTTTGGAATTGGCGCAAGCGATAGCAATGTCTGCATGGAGATGGTCGGGTGTTACTATTGCAACTGCATCACAATCTGAATACTTTAAAAGATCATTATAATCAGTATAAACTTGAGCTATATTGAACTTGTCTGCAAGATGCTGAGCTTTTTCTTTATCTTTATCACAAATTGCTGCAACATCTGCCAGTATATGCTCCCTGTATATGGATGCATGGGTTTCTCCCCAGGTTCCTGCACCTATAATAGCCATTTTTATTTTTCTCATACGCAATTTCTGTCAACTTATGACAGGGACCTCCTTCTCTCGACATAATAATTAATTTATTTATTATATAAATTAGTTTGTACTGAAAATTCTTCTTATGGATTTCATTTAATTGTGCATAAAATTTGCAGTAATTTATATCTCCATGAGCATTATCTTAAATTTTTCAATAACATCCCTGTACGAATCCATATCCTTTTGTTCCAAGTATGGAGTAAATGAAAAACAGCCGTTAAAACTGCGAGAAAGAAGTATTGATGCCAGCTCTTTTAATTCGGCATTTCCTTTGCCAGGAAGTGTAGGTTTTCCGTCAACAAACAAACCGTCGCTGATTCTCAGAAAATGAATATTGTTTTTTAACTTGCTGTTATAAAACACATGAAAAAACGGATGTTTTTTAAGCTTAACAAATTCCAGAGGATTGAAGACAAGACCCAGATATTCGCTTTTTACAAGCTTGAATATATTTGTTATCTGGCTATCTTCTGCTATTTCTGAACCACTTTGATTTTCAAGAAGTATCCGGATTCCATAGTTTTCGCCCATACGAGCAATCCTTTGAAGATCACAGGCAAATTCCTCAATTTCCTTTTTTCCGCAAGTGCAGGATTCATTTTCTGAAGCCCTGAAGTGAGAGGAATTATGTATATTTTTAATATTTATATTTTTTATATTTAATAAATGGGCTTTTCTGAAAAGAATTTTATAGTATTCCAAATTTTCGACAGGCTCAGAAGAGGAGTATATTACTATTTTTTTACCGCTCATAATCAGCATATTTCGGTAATTTTCCAACTCATCACCATTCAGATTATGAAGGGTCTTTCCGTCAAACAGTTCATCGACTTCAATGTTATAAATAAGAAGCTGGTTGCAGGCATTCAGCTTTTGCTGAAAGCCTTGTGCAATTTTATCGCTGATGCAAGTACTAAAGTTATACATGGCACCCTACCTCCATAAAAATCATATGAAAGGAACTCATTACCTGAGATAGTGAAAATATCATCTACCAAGCTAAATTACACAAATTTCACATCTGTCGTCAACGCAGCCATTTCCACTATACATAGCTGGGTCAGCCTTTTCCCCGCTATGCTGCTTTCGTGCCCAGTTACAAAAATTACAGCTGACATTGTGGCAAATGAACAGCATAGGATCTTTTTTGAGCACTTCAAGCCCCACATCAAATAACTTTACACTATCTATTAACTTGACAACCGCATTGCCTATTTTCCCTTCTATAATTGCGTCTTTCCTTCTAAGATAGGGTGTCAGCTTAAGAAAATCTCTGTGCCCCGGTGGGAACTTCCTTAAAGTAAACATTTTTTCCTTGTACCCTGATATGTAGGTAGGTGCTGGGATATCCAGCGTCAACAAATAATCCGCATCAATCTCCTCCTCCAGAGAGTGCATCATGGTATTTCTGTCCATGTCAACACCCAGGAGAACAATCTTTCCGCCCAGATCCCTGATCTTAAGGTAAGGAGTTTCTTCTCCGCAGCCAGTTTCACATTTATCGTGGTCTTTGGTGATATATTCTGCATACTTTCCTATAGCGGCCACCGAGTGGACGGGATGAAGGCTCCGCAGAGCTTGCGGCCTCTGTCTGAATTTCTCTGTTATCAAGCCTACCGCCGATGGTGTAGAATCTGCATCAAAAGGGTCGGACCACCCTGTCAGGGTTGACATTACGACCGTTCCTTCTTCCCCCACAGCCTCAATAAATGCATCAATAACAGTCTCTGCACTGCCTTCGACCCTGCCGATACTACTAAGGGCACTGTGAACAAGAAGTACGTCACCTTTTTTGATATCCATGAGTTCAAGACTCGTTAAAATATCCTCCTTACGGATGGTGAAAAGCCAACTATTATTCATAAATGAAATACCCCTTCATCTAAATATATTATTTGTAGATGTCACTGGATATTAGTTGCCTGATGCTATTATTCTATTGCGACTGGATTCTGAATACTCAATTATATTGACTGATAATGGAAACACGATGTTGTTACCTGATGCTGGTAAATTATTGCTAAAAACTTAATTTTATATATTTATTTATTTATTGATTAAATTTATTATAACCAATTATTTTTTCACTGTCAAGAATAATTTAACCCCTAAGCTGTTATTTTTTCCCCGGAAGCACTATCCCTATTTTTATAGCGCTATTTCCCGGGCTCCGTCACCTATATCGGAGACGTAAAAACTGGCTTCATAGCCCATTTGCTGCCAGTACTTTTGCCCGACCTCCGCAATAAAATGACCGATGATCTCTTCCTTGACCAAACTGACGGTACAGCCCCCGAAGCCCGCCCCAGTCATGCGGGAGCCAAGCACCCCTTCCATTTTTCTGGCCTCATGAACGAGGGTGTCCAGCTCTTTCCCGGTCACTTCATAGAGATCGCGCAAAGAATCATGGGACTTGTTCATCAACATTCCAAACCGGGAAAGATTGCCCGCCTTCAATGCCCTGACCGAGTCAAGTACCCGCTGGTTCTCATAGACAATATGTTCTGCACGTTTTCGGATGGTTTCATTCCGGATAAGGGTTTTATACTGCTCAAAAGCTTTAATGCTCACATCCCTTAAGCAGGCTGCGCCGGGCAGCACTTGCTTCAGCACGGCAAGGGCGGCCTCACACTCAGCCCTTCGCTCATTGTACTTGCCCTCCCCCAGGCTTCTTTTCTTATTGGTGTTCCCAATGACCAGGGAGCAGCCGAAAAGCCTGATAGGAACAAGCTCATAACTTAAATTTCTGCAATCTAAGAAAATGGCGTGATCCTTTTTCCCCATGGCGGAAGCGAACTGATCCATAATACCGCATTTTACACCTACATAATTGTGCTCCGCTTTCTGAGAAATCAAAGCTAATTTAATTTTTTCATCCGCTTTATCCCCGCCGAACCTGCTGTCCCCCAGGCTTGCAAGAGTGATTGCGGTAGCCACCTCAATAGCGGCAGAGGAAGACAGGCCGCTTCCCAGGGGAACTCTGTCGTCATACATAAGATCACAGCCCACAAGCCTATAGCCCGCTTTTTGAAGCTCATCGGCAACGCCCAGCTGGTAGTTTCCCCATTTTAAATGCTTAAAGCGGGAGAGATTGTCCAAATCAGCCTCGACCATTGTCTCTAAGTCTGTGGCGATCAAATTGATCCGGCGGTCTTTTCTGGGCCTCGCCACAACAGTTGTGGCAAACGTCAGGGCTGCAGGAAAAACAAAGCCCCCGTTATAATCGGTATGCTCCCCGATCAGATTAACACGCCCGGGGGAGGTAAACATGCGAATCCCTTCATGGCTTCCTCCAAAGTATTCAAGGAACCTTTTTACCAGCTCATCTTTATTCATAGCCCTCTCCTTATTTATTGGTCTTTCCTAGACGGGTCAGCCCGCGCATCATTTTCCATAAACTTTCTATATGCTGCCCGAAGCTCATCAGCCTTTTCCTCCGGCGCGGTGGGGTTGCAGTGGGCCCATGCGCCTGTTTCACTAGAGGCGTTAAATTTCTGTTTAACAGCCGACCGCATAGGCGGGAAAAACTCTATATGAAAATGATAGATGTCTGTAAAATCACCGCTGTTTACAGGGTCCTGATGCATACACATCATATAGGGGAAGGGCTGATCAAAAAGGGAATCCAGCATTCCCGCCGTCTGGCGGATGGCCCGGGCCAGATTATCCTTCTCCCGTTCATTAAGCTGGGATAAATTTTGTTTGTGGCTCCTGCTTATAATATAAACACCATAGGGATATTCTGTAAAGAAGGGCAGTATAACTGTAAAATCTTCATTCTCAAAAATGAACCGCTGCACGAAATCCCTTTCCTCCTGAAGCATCCTGCAAATGAGGCACTCCCCGGTCCGGTCATGATGCTGCTTGCAGGCCTTCAGCTCAAGCTCCAGCTTCTTGGGGATGAAAGAGTAGCCGTAGATTTGGCCATGTGGGTGGGGCATTGTCACACCCACCACTTCACCCC
>ENA-UOOE01001743-UOOE01001743.1-fermentation-metagenome-genome-assembly--contig:-NODE-1743-length-17500-cov-3.675666_pt1 | contig 17500 bp, 15 predicted proteins | sample MGYA00245776_ERZ724021 | MGnify/ENA primary metagenome ERZ724021 (study PRJEB28704, sample SAMN03018321) | fermentation metagenome | biome: anthropogenic terrestrial biome; feature: soil; material... | reverse complement strand
GATTTTCTTTTCTCTTTCATTTTTGGGAACTTGATATATTTCAGCATAGAAAATTAAGTTTTCTAGCACGGTTAAATCACCGTAAAGACTAAACCTTTGAGGCATATAACCAATATCTAATTTGATTTTTTCACTATCCGTTATAATATCATTTCCGCCTATTTTAGCAGTGCCGCTATCCGGAGAAATCAGTGAGCAAAGCATTCTCATAGTTGTTGTTTTGCCTGCACCATCTGGCCCTATGAGACCGAATATAGTGCCACTTTTAACCCTAAGGTCTAAATGATCAACAGCAGTAATATCTCCGAAACTTTTGGTAAGAGAATTTATTTCAATTTCACATTTCATATTTTATTTCTCCTAATTTAACCTTTCTAATTTATTTTAATGTTTACATCAACCGGCATCCCTGGTTTGATTACTCCTTTTGAATCTAAAATTTGAAGTCTTACTTCAAAAACTGTATTCACCCTTTCTTCTTTAGTCTGAATATTCTTTGGAGTGAATTCAGCGTTGCTGCTTATACGAATTACTTTGCCTTTAAATGTTTCTTCACTGGTGGAATCAATATGGATATTTGCTTCCTGACCTACTTTTATATGTCCAATATTAGCTTCTGAAACATATACCTTTATCTCCATATCGTTAGTACCAGATATTTCTGCAACTGGTTTTCCGAGTGGAGTAAATTCACCTTTATTTATTGTTAAAAGATTTATGATACCATCTGTAGGTGATTTGATTTCTGTTTTACTAAGTTCCTTTTTAAGCTGATTTACAATAGTCTGTGCTTGATCATATTTCAATTTAGCCATTTCATATTGATTTTCAAGCTGTTTAAGCTGCATATCCCCATTAGAAACGCTGAGTTCATAAGCTGCCTTTGCTTGGGACATCTTGTCTTTTGCAGCCTTTACATTTGCACTACTTGGTCCAGTTTTAACCTGGTCTAATTTAGCGCTTGCAGTATTCACTTGGGATACTGCCAAATTATAATTTTTTTTGATTTCATCATAATTCATTTGAGTTATCTTGCCACTGGTTAGCAGGGTATTGCTTGCATTTAAGTTATTTTCCATATATTTAAGATTGATCAGAGCTTGATTATATGCTTCTTGAGCCTGCTTAACTTCATCTGTGCTTGCTCCTTCAAGGACATTTTGATATTCGTCATTTGCAAAATTATATGCACTTTTAGCTTGATTCTTTGAATCAGAATAAACATTTTGATAGGATTTAATACTTTTCTGTGAAACCTCTATATTTTTTTTCGCCACATCTAAATTATCCAAAGCTTGTTCATATTGATTTTTTATACTTGAATTATCTACTTCTGCAATTATTTGCCCTCTCTTTACCAGGTCTCCTTCCTTTACCATTACATTTGTTATGACTCCTGATATTTCACTACTTAAATTTATTGGGTTGTTTTCAACTACACCTGAAGCTTCTATGAATGTTCCATCCTTTGTTGTCACTATAGTCTTAGTCTTTGCAGTCGTTTGAAAACCATTAAAGATAAATATGGAACTCAAGGCTAATAGAATTAGCGCTGAGAGAATGAATATTTTCCTCTTTGATTTAACTAGTTCTTTGATTTTACTCATTTTGTAACCCCCAATTATTTTAGAATTATTTTAAAATTCCCTTGATATTCTAATAAGATGAATTATAATAATAATAATAAAAACAAGATGTAACATATATTACAACTCGGATAAAAGGTGATTTTATTGAGATTAGAAGATTATTATGATGTACTAAAGAATATCAATCTATTTAGAAACTTTTCTGAGAGGGACTTTTTCAAACTCTTTAAGAATATAGATTATGAAATATCTGTATATCCTAAAGATAGTATGGTATTTATAGAAAGTACAGAATGTGATACCCTAAATATAATTCTAAGTGGAAATGTAAGAATTCAAAAGATTGATTCATCTGGAAAGGTTCTGGTAGTTACAGATTTTAAAGATAGAGATATCTATGGAGAAGCCTTACTCTTTGGGCAATGTAATACCTATCCCATGACAGGAATGAGTACTATGGATACTACAGTGCTTTTTATTCCAAAGGATGCAGTGTTTTATCTGTGCAAAAATGATGATGTATTTCTAAAAGAATTTCTTGCATTACTTTCGTCAAAGTCAGTAACCCTAAGCAGTAAGCTGAAATGGATATCCCTAAAAACTATAAGGCAGAAGATATGTGAATTCATTTTAATAGATTATAAAAAAAATAAGAGCTTAAAGATTAAACTTAATATGACGAAAGAGGAATTGGCTGATATAATGGGAGTACAAAGACCTTCACTATCCAGAGAACTAATGATTATGAAAAATTTAAGGTTAATAGATTATGATTACAACTATATATATGTGAAAAACTTGGAAGAGATAATGAAGATGCCACAATAATTCCTCCTTTAAATATTTGGTATGCTACCTTATGAGTAGACAAGTAAAATAATAAAACTTGTTTACTTAGGAGGAAGCATTTTTTATGTCGTTTAAAGCAGATTCGCTCAAATCTTAAGTACTTAGTCTTTTTTGTGCATTTGTATCAGGAGCCTTGTTAACTGCATTGAGGTTATATAAGGAATTAAATATGTAGAAAATAATGGGGGTATACAAAATATTAAATAAATGGTAAAAGTTCCTTGATAGCTATTGCAGGAAGGTGTAAAATGTAGATTATCATGTAAATAAAAAACAGATACTAGTGGCTTATATTTTAAGAAAGGGGGTAACAAGAAAATGTCTAGCAGTACAGAGAATAAAGAAATAGGAATGAAAAAAACTCTTTCTTTATGGAACTTCTTTACAATAGGTTTTGGAGCTATTATTGGTACTGGGTGGGTTTTATTAGTTGGAGACTGGATGATTATTGGGGGTGGACCTACTGCTGCAATAATTGCATTTATTATAGGTTCCATCTTTTTACTCCCTATAGGTGCGGTATTTGGTGAATTGACAGCGGCTATTCCTGTGGCAGGAGGTATAGTTGAATATGTTTCACGTACTTTTGGAGACAAACCATCTTATTTTACTGGATGGTTTCTTGCTCTAGGAAATGGTATTCTTTGTCCATGGGAGGCAATTGCAGTTTCCACTTTAGTTGGAGAATTCATACCTCAACTTAAAATAATCCCACTATATAATATTATGGGAGCTACTGTATATCTTCCAACACTACTTGTGTCACTTGCATTTGCAGTTTATGTTATTCGATTAAACTTTAGAGGTGCCTCTGCCGCTGCAAAGCTGCAAGGATTTCTAACTAAATTATTACTTGCAGGTATGGTAATCGCTATGGGTATCTCTATATTCAAAGGAGGGCCCCAGAATATGCAGCCTATATATAAGCCATCATCTTCAGGCAGTGGAAGCATATGGATGGGAATACTTCCAGTGCTTGTTATGACTCCATTTTTTTATGCGGGATTTGATACAATTCCACAGCAAGCCGAAGAAGCTGCAGAAGGATTGGATTGGAATAAATTTGGAAGGGTTATTAGTATATCATTACTTGCTGCAGGCATATTTTATGTAATATGTATATACTCATTTGGTACAATAGTCCCATGGGAGAAATTTGTTACTTATAACATTCCTGCTCTAACTATTTTATCAGTAATTGGTCTAAGAGTCTTTTCCAAGGTAATGATTTTTATTGCTATTATGGGACCCTTAGGACCTATGAATTCTTTCTTTGGAGCTACTAGTAGAATTTTATTAGCTATGGGACGTAAAGGTCAATTGCCTGAAAAATTTAAGGAATTGGACAAAAAAAATGGAACCCCAAAAGTTCCTAATACTATAATGGCGGTTCTTACAATAATTGGTCCATTTTTAGGCAAAAATATGCTAGTACCATTGACAAATGTTAGTTCCTTGGCATTTATATTTGCTTGCTTTATGGTTAGTGCAGCTTGTTTACGTATGAGAAAAACAGAACCTGATATTCCAAGACCTTATAAAGTTCCAGGTGGAAAATTTGGAATATCATTAGCTTGTATTACTTCACTTATTATTATAGGACTATTGATTATCCCTGGTAGCCCTGCTGCTTTAAACACAGTAGAATGGATTATTGTAGCCATATGGTTTTTAATAGGTCTAACATTTATGCTGCTAAGGGGTAAAATAGTATAATAGCCATTACTGTGGCTGTGGCACTAAGAAATTTACATACAATATATTGTAGTATTTATTCTTAATGCTACAGCCTCACTATTTATAAAGCATCATTAATTTATTATTTAAAGTTATATCAGTATTAAATCTTCCTCTTAAAGTAGTGGTTATTGTCTTAGTGCCAGGCTTTTTTATACCTCTGGTAGTCATACAGCCGTGTTCGCCTTCAATGATTACAGCTACATCCTCTGAATCAGTTATTTTTTGTATAATGTAAGCTATATCTGTTCCAATTCTTTCTTGAAGCTGAAGTCTTTTGCCTACCATATCGGCTATTCTTGCAATTTTACTTAACCCAATAATTTTTTTATTAGGGATATATGCTACTGCCACTTTCATGTTGTACATTAATGCTAAGTGATGCTCACAATGACTAAATATTTCTATATCTTTCATCAATACCATATCATTAGAACCTTCTTGTACTGATAAATCATCTTCAAATGTTTTATTAAACATTTCTGCAATTTCATCATTGCTGTAGCACATTCCTTCAAATACTTCTTCATACATTTTAGCAACACGTTTAGGTGTATCTTTAAGTCCTTCTCTATTAGGATCATCACCTAAAGCTATTAAAATACCTTTTATGTGTTGTTCAATTGCTTTTACATCAATTGCCATATTATACACCTCCAGTTAAAGTTACATTTCTAACTTCTGTGGGTTTTATATATTCATATATATCCTCAGAGTTTATTAATTAATAATGAGTTTCGTAAATAGCTGTTCTCTTTACATTATAACCTTTTTTATTCATTATTTTAAAGAAAAATATTGCAAAATTTTAAAGAAAAATGCTGTAATAAGAACTTCTATATAAGCTAATTTTTATCTTACACTGGTATCTTACAAAATTGTAAGAGTTCTCACTTATATGTAAGACAGCAGTTATTGTTTTAAATATGGTAAAAAAATATAATAGAAACATAGTTCAGTTTAATTAATTTGTTAGATAGATATTTTAAAGTAAAGAGGGGTAAGAAAATGGAAATATTAAAGGTTGAAAATTTATCAAAAACTTATGGAGAAGGCAATAACAAAGTAGAGGCACTAAAAAATGTATCATTTTCTATAAATAGAGGAGAATTTACGGCTATAGTAGGCGCATCGGGTTCAGGGAAAAGTACACTACTTCATGCTATAGGAGGGCTTGATAGACCAAGTTCAGGTAAAGTTTATTTAGACGGAGAAGATATATATAAATTAAATGAAGAAAAGTTAGCTATATTTAGAAGAAGAAATATAGGATTCGTGTTTCAGTTTTTTAATTTAATACCGGTATTGGATGTAGAAGAAAATATATCACTACCTGCTCTATTAGATAAAGAAAAGGTAGATAAAACTTACTTGGAAGAAGTAATAAATATGCTTGGATTAAAAGAAAGAATAACACATCTTCCATCAGAATTGTCTGGGGGACAGCAGCAAAGGGTTTCCATTGGAAGAGCTCTAATAAATAAGCCAGCTATAATTCTTGCAGATGAACCTACAGGTAATTTAGACAGTAAAAACAGCAAAGAAGTGATAGAGCTTTTAAAGCTTTCATCTAAAAAATATAATCAAACTCTTATAGTTATAACACATGATATAAATATTGCAGAACAGGCAGACAGGGTAATAACTATAGTGGATGGTAAAATTAGATCTGATGAAAGAGTAAGGTAGGGGGATAAATAGTCATGAACAGCTATAAAGAGATAACTAATAAATATTTAAAACATAATAAAAAAAGGAGTATTCTTACGATTTGTGGAGTAATACTTTCTGTAGCACTTATTACATCTATAGGTTTATTTATTAAAAGCATGCAAAATACTTTTGTTCAAGATGCTATAAGGGATTACGGTTCCTTTCATGTATCAATTACTAACAGTGATGATAAAGGCTACAGCCAAATTACTAACAATCCTAAAATAGAAAAGGTAGGACTTGGTGAAAAGTGGGATAAAAGTTCATTGAAATCCTCAAAAAGTATAGAACTTACAAAATTTAATAAAAATGCATTAGAGCTTTTGCCATATAAAGCAGTGGAAGGAAGACTTCCAAAAGCGGAGGGGGAAATAGCTTTAGAAAATTGGATAATAAATTATTTGGACAATTCTCCTAAAATAGGTGATAATGTTAAACTTAAGCTTTCAAATGGTGAGATAAAAGAATTTAAATTAACAGGATTTATTAAAAATAATGCTTATAATCAGTATAGAGGAATAGCTACGGGAATAACTTATTCAGATAAATTTAACATTAGTAAATCAACAATTTTCATGAGCATATCAAAGAAGGCAGATATTTCTGATACGGTTAAAGAATTAAAGGGAACATTTAAAAATGTTGGAACAAATGAGGAATATATAAGGCTTTTAGGAGAAGGGGAAAACAAAGATATAAACAATTCACTTTATTCTATAGCTGCGTTTATAATTGGCATAGTGGTTATTGCTACAGTAGCGGTTATATATAATTCATTTCAAATCAGTGTTGTTGAAAGAATAAAACAGTTTGGGCTTTTAAGGGCTGTAGGTGCCACTCCAGCACAAATTAGGAGTATAGTGTTAAGAGAAGCTACTGTAATTAGTTTAATAGGAATTCCAATTGGTCTTTTATCAGGTGTTTTTGCAATATTCGTGGTGTCTCAAGTGTTTAAGATGATGTCAAATTCTGCATTTGAACAATTAAATGTGGTTATATCCTATAAGATTCTAGCCATAAGTGCATTAGTAGGATTAGTTTCAATATATGTATCAGCACTAATACCAGCAAGATTTGCTAGCAAAATATCGCCTCTAACAGCTATTAGCAGTAGAAATTCCATAGTGAAAGAAAAAATAAGAAAAAATAGAGGTAGAATAGCTAAAAAGTTTTTAAATATAAATAGCTTAATGGCTTTTAAAAATATAAAAAGAAATAAAAAGAGATTTAATATAACAGTATTTTCAATAGTAATTAGTATAACTTTATTCATATTTTTCTCTTCATTTACAAATATGACTATGAACTTTACGCAGCCAAAAACAGAAGATGATAATGTTCACTTTTTTGTAATGGGAGTATTGGATAATAAAGGTGGTAGTTCTTTAACAGATAATATAATAGATAAAATAAAAGGAAATAGTGAAGTAAAAGAAGTAATTACAACTCGTGAAAATTATATATCAAAAGCATTAATTTCAAATGATAAAAAGGAAAAAGAACCAGAAGATCTTGTACCTAAAATATATCCAAATACCAATTTTAATAGTAAAGAAATGATTAAATTAAATACAGCATTTGATGTTTACGATGATACTAAGCTGGAAAAAACTAAAAATTATATAACTGCTGGGAAAATTGATAAGGAAAAAATGGCTAAAGATAATGAAGTTATAATTATAAAGGATAATTTGATAAGAGGGGAAAAGGGTATGTATGAAGGACCTCTTACTAATTTAAAACCTGGTGATAGTTTTTATATTTATAAAAATGCTTTATTATACAATGAAAACAATATAAAAGTTAATGATAAAGTAAATACTTTCAATAAAAAGGATATGGTAAAGGTTAAAGTAGGAGCAGTAGTAGACCAGCCACCATATATGTTTGATGCTAATAATGGACAGTACTTACAAATAATAGTTTCAAAGGATGCTTTCAAAAATATATGCGGAAAAGATATAAATGAAATTCCCTATAATTCAGCAGGAATAATACTAAAGGATGAAAAAGGAGAGCAGGAATTTCAAAAATGGATTCAGCCATTGAGTGATAATAGTGGAGTAAAGCTTATAAATACTATAAAACAAAATGAGCAAGGTAGATCAAGTATTCTTCAGCTTCAAATTTTAATGTATGGATTTATAGCAGTAATTTCACTAATTGGTGGAGTTAATATAATTAACACTATTACAACTAATTTAATTTTAAGAAGAAAAGAAATTGCCTCATTAAATGCTCTAGGAATGACTTATAGAAATATAAGAGCAATGATTTTAACTGAAGGTATTCTTTATGCTGTATATGGTTCTATTTACGGTGGTGTAATTGGAACAGGACTATCATATTTAAGCTCTGCTAACTTTAGAAATCTAAAGAGTTTTAAATGGACAATACCTTGGCAAACTATAGGTATTGCAGTAGGTACAGCAATATTTATAAGCTTAATTGCAGTAATAAGACCATTAAATAAAATAAAAAGTGAAAATACTATCGAGGTTATAAGAGGAGAAGAATAAAGGGCAAATAATAAAGAGTAAATAATAAAGAATAGATGTGGATAAGTAAGAGCTAAAAGCTAAGAGGTAATAGTTGTGGTGAAAATTCAGCCTTGCTGAATTTCTTCATAAACTCTTACCTTTTATTATTAGTTCTTAATTTATTCTTTTTTCTTAAACTGTCAATTGTCAATTGTCCTCTGTCAACTAAAAAAGGTGCTCTGTAATATTAAGTTATGGTATAATAATTCTACAAATATTTTTTATGGGGGTTTTGCAGTATGAATAGAATACTTCTTTTAGAAGATGATGAAGCATTGGCTTTAGGTATAGAGTTTACACTTAAAGATGAAGGATATAATGTTACTAGATGTGCATGTGTAGAAGAGGCTATAAAAGTTTTTGATGAAGATGCATTTGACATAATTATATTAGATGTAATGCTGCCTGACGGAAGCGGCTATGATGTATGTAAATATATTAGAAGTAAAAGCGAAGTCCCCATAATATTTTTAACTGCCTGTGATGATGAGGTAAATGTGGTTTTAGGGTTAGATATTGGAGCTGATGATTATATAACAAAACCCTTTAGAGTAAGGGAGCTTATTTCAAGAATTAAAGCTATTCAAAGGAGATTTGAAAGTAAAACTGTTAAAAAAAATAATATATTAAAATCCAAGGATATAGTGTTAAATACAGAAACTGCAAAGGTAGAAAAGAAAGGAATAGAGATAATGCTTTCTTCACAAGAATATAGACTTTTATTAATATTTATGACAAACTCTAAGAAAACAATGAGTAGGGAAGAAATTCTAGATCAATTAATAGAAGGTGCAGGAGCATATTTTGATACCAATACCCTTTCTGTTTATATAAAAAGAGTTAGAGAAAAGATTGAAAATGATTCTTCAAATCCTGAATATATAAAAACTAAAAGGGGCCTTGGATATGTTTGGGACTTAGATGTACAAAAGGAGTAATAGATTTATGAACAAATATTTCAGTAATCCAGAACTTAAAAGAAGTTCAATGATAATTGTAATTTTAGCCTTTATAACTTTAATGGCTTCTTTTTTTACAATAAAAATAAGCTATGAAAAAATGAAAATAAATTATACAGAAAGTAATATGGCTATAGCGGGACAAATAATTAAGAATCATCCTGAATTAAGTAGTGAGATAATTCCTTTAATAACAAAGGGGACCGATAAAAGCCATATAGAAGAAGGAAAGAGAATACTAAATGAATATGGCTTCAATGAAAATTTGAAAATTGAATTTATCCCAGCCATGGAAAATAGTTATAACATGGCTTTAAAAGGCATATTAATTTCTTTGGTCTGCTTTTTTGTTATTGTTTTTTGGGGAAATTATATTCAATATATGATAATCTATAAAAGACTTGAGAAACTTATATTAGGAGCACAAAATATAGTGGAATATAATTTTGATATTGGAATTTATGAAAATGCAGAGGGGACCTTCGCAAAGCTTGCCCATTCTTTCAATAATATGAGAGTAATCATGAAAAATAATTTTTCAGCGGTAGAAAAAGAAAAGAAATTTTTAGTGGATACACTTTCGGATATTTCACATCAACTTAAAACTCCTATATCATCTTTAATAATATATAATGATATACTTTTAGAAAGAAATTTGGACGAAGAAAAAAGGAAAGAGTTTTTAGAAAATAGTAAGAATCAATTGAATAGAATAGAATGGCTGGTAAAAAGTTTACTTAGGCTGGCAAAATTAGACGCAGGGGTTATAAAATTTGAAAAAATTGGCTATGACATAAATAAAACAGTTGCTGATGCTGTAGAAGTACTTAAAGCAAAAGCAGAGCAGGAAAAAATAGACCTTGATTTTCAGAATAAAAGTTCACAAATTATAATGGAGCATGATCCAAATTGGCTTAGAGAAGGGATTGTAAATATAATCAAGAATTCTTTAGAACATACAGAAAGAGGAGGAAAGGTAGAAGTTTCTACGGAAAGAACTCCAGTATGTATTAGAATTATTGTAAAAGATAACGGGGAAGGAATACCTAAAGAAGAAATTCCACATATATTTAAAAGGTTTTATAAAGGAAAGAAAAGTAAAAACTCGGAGTCAGTTGGAATTGGATTGGCTCTTTCAAAATCTATAGTGGAAGGTCATGGTGGAATCATTGAGGTAAGAAGCAAGGTGAAGGAAGGAACAACATTTACTATTACTTTTTTAGCCAGTAATTAAAAGATAAGGTTGAATTCTCTCTAAGTCACATGTATTATAAAGGAGAAATTAATCATGATTAAGGAATATCTACTAGATGCTAATATAGTTATAAGAATTTGGAATGAATATCCTCAATTATTGAATACTATAGAGAATAGGAAAGAAATTGATTTTAAAATATCTCAGGACATAGCTGGGGAACTAGCTATAAAAGAATTTCGAAATATAAATGGAGTGCATGTGCTTACAGACAAGTTTTTAAAACTACTTGGACACATTATAAATAATGATGGCTTTAGTTTAAAAGGTCATACTGAAAATAGCTGTATAAAACAGGATAGCAATAATAACATGTACTTTGTAGAGGGATATAAAATATCTCATAATGACTATAGTCTTATTGATATCTGTAAAAATCACAAAGAATACATTTTAGTTACGGAAGATAAAAAGATACTGGAAAGTGCAAAGATTGTTTTAGATCCTTCCAGAGTATTAACCTTTAATGAATTTCTTAAGGATTTAAACAGTTTTAATGTGTTATAAAATAATGTTTTACAACGAAATAGTAGGTAAAATGAGTGAGATACTTACTTAAGAATTTATGTTATAATGTTAGAGTAAAATTATTTGCATTAAAGCGGAGACAAGGAGTGATATGATGGAAATATTAAATTCTATAGAGAGTATCAATAATTTTATAAAAGAAAATAGAATAAGTATGGTGTACTTTTCCTCCAACAGCTGTAATGTATGTATTAATCTACTGCCTAAAATTCAAGAATTGCTTAAATCCTATCCATTGATAAGATATGGCAAGGTAGAAATTGATAAAGTACCAGAAGCTGCAGGTACTTTATCAATTTCTACCTATTTACTTTACCTTGTATTCTTGCATATATAGATGGCAAAGAAATAATAAGAGAAGCTAGATTTATAAGTATCATGGAGCTCAAAGGTAAAATAGAAAGGTATTATGAATTTTTATAAGATAAATAACTGAGTATAGAGAAAAGATAATAATGTTTAACAGAATTATCATAGCAAAATAATTATATAAAGGGGACAATTTTCTATGACTAGGGATAATTTATTATTTATATTGGCAGTAATAATTGTAATATCCATTATAATATGCATAGTAAAAAAGGTAGCCAAGCTTATAATATTTGCTTTAGTGGCATTTTTTATTTTTACTTTAGTAAAAGGATTTATTGCAGGGAAAAGCCCAATGGATATGGTTAATGGGACAAAAGTTAATGCTGCTTATACAAAACAACTATATAATTATACTGATAAGGTAAAAGTCTCTATACAAAACAGTTTGAACGCTATAGATAACAAATCATTACCTAAACTTAAAGAAGAAAATAAGAAGCTGCATGAATATTTAGATCAGGTGATTAAGCTGCCACATGGGGATGAATTAAAAGCTATTCATGATAAATATTGCAATTGAATGTTATTAACTAATAGCATTTGCATAATAGAGGTAGATTGATGAATCTATCTCTATTATGTTTTACAGGCAATATATAATCTAGGTTTACAAATTTAAGATAATTCTATACTCACCCTATTTTTTACTCTAAATCCTATAATATAGGCTATTGCTATTTTAATTAAGTCAAATGCTACAAAAGGTACCACTGCTACCTTTACTGCTTTTGAAATAGACATTCCTGTAACTATGGAAAGCTGAACTGTTCCCATGGTATAGCATAGAATCAATGATAAAATAAGTCCAAAAGCTAATTTAAATTTGTTTTCTGATTCCTGGGAGAAGTAACCAATTATTAATGCCATTAAAGGAAAGGCTATAATAAATCCTCCTGTAGGACCAACAATAGCTTGTATACCTCCTTTAAAATTTGCAAAAACTGGTGCTCCAATAGCTCCTAAAGCCACATATATTAATTGAGATATAAATCCTTTTTTACAACCTAATATGATACCTGATAAATAAACAGCTAATACCTGCATTGTAAAAGGTTCTGGTTGAATAGGTATGGAAATTTGAGAAGCAACACCTGTTATTGCAGCAAACATTCCGCATAATATTAGATCTTTAGTTGATAGTTTCAATTTAAAACCCCCTTTAAAAAATTACGAAGTAATTTTTTAAATAATAAATAATAAATAATAAGGAACAAATATGGATAATTTTTCTCCATTGGCATTACGAAAAATTTAAATATTAAAAATTCCATTCAGCTTATCTAAAAAGAAATTTAAAATTAAAGATTTTCTGTAAAGTGGCAAAAAAATCCTCTTTCTTTATTCTTTATTATTTTATATTTGTTATTTTAATAAAATAGTATCATATTAATTTTTATTTGTAAACTAATTTTTATAATTAGGTTGACAATAGTATAAAACATAGGGTGTCATGTATACATGAGAGATAATATATAGTAAAATATTAATTGTAATACAGTTTTTGTAATATTATATTGGGAAAGATTTAGACACAGCAAATGGGTTGGAAGGGATTATAAATGTTTAGAGAAATGAGAAAAAAAGATAGGGCCATTGATATTACAGAAGCCCTTGAAATACTTAATAAAGGTGAATATGGAATTTTATCTATAATAACTAATGAGGGCTATCCGTATGGAGTACCACTTAACTATGTATATATAGATAATTGCATATATTTTCACTGTGCTATAGAAGGGCAGAAGCTAGATAGCATTAAGTCAAATAATAAGGTATCATAGTGTAATTGTTTTTGGAAAAGCCTTGGAAGCTTTTGGCAGAGAAAAACATAAGGCATTATCAGCACTCATAGATAAATACTCAAAGCAATATAAAGAAGCAGGAGAGGAATACATAAGAGCCGCTAGTAATAGAGTAAAGATTATAAAAGTAAATATAGAACACATTTCAGGCAAGGCAAGAAGATAGATATGTAAGCTAGAGTTTTAGTTTTGATAAACTAAGATTCTAGCAGTATTTATATGTGTTGTGAAAATAAAGGAGTGGTAAAGTGCAGTGCATTAAAATTTTTCCCCGAAAATTAAGAGGAAGTATAAATATTCCTCCTTCTAAAAGCTTGGCACATAGAGCAATAATAGCTGCAGGCCTTGCAAAAGGAGAAAGTATTATAGAAAATATAGCATATTCCAAAGATATACTGGCTACTATTCATGGAATGAAAAATTTTGGAGTTTGCATCAATGAAATAAATAAAGATAACAATAGAGCATTAGATATAAAAGGGGTAAGTAGAATTGAAATACAAAATAGCATTGTAGATTGCATAGAATCTGGTTCTACTTTAAGATTTTTAATCCCCATAGCTCTTCTTCAGGGAGACAGGGAAGTAACCTTTACAGGAACAGGCAAATTGCCACAACGTCCTTTAGATGAATATTATAATATTTTTCGAAATGAAAATATATTTTACCAAAATGAAAAAGGCAATTTACCTTTAAGGGTAAAGGGTAAGTTAAAACCAGGTGAATTCCATTTAAAAGGGGATATAAGCTCCCAGTTTATCACAGGGCTGATGTTTGCGCTTCCTCTTCTTAATGGGGATTCAAAGATAATTATTACATCAAAGCTGGAGTCAAAGGCTTATGTAGATTTAACTATGGATATATTAAATAAGTTTGGAATAAAGATTGAAAATAATCTTTATAGAGAATTTTATATAAAGGGCAATCAAAGTTACCTAGCTAGGGATTATAAAGTGGAAGGTGATTTTTCTCAGGGAGCCTTTTGGCTTACTGCAGGAGCAATTGGGGAGGAAATAAGCTGTAAAAATTTAAATATAAATTCATTACAGGGTGATAAGGAAATTATAAATATAATAAAATCCATGGGAGGAATTATAGATATAAATCATGATTTTATTAGAGCAAATCCTAGTGAATTAAAGGGTATAACCATTGACGTATCTGAAATTCCAGATTTAGTTCCAATCCTTGCAGTGGCAGGATCAGTAAGCAATGGTGCTACAAAAATTATTAATGCTAAAAGGGTTAGAATAAAGGAATGTGATAGATTGCATGCTATAGCTTGTGAATTAAATAAAATTGGTGGAGATGTTGAAGAACTAGAAGATAGCCTCATAATAAGAGGTAATAAAAAATTAAAGGGCGGTGTTGTAGACAGTTGGAATGACCATAGAATTGCCATGGCTCTAGCTGTAGCCTCTATAGCTTGTGAAGAACCTTTAATAATAAATAATAGTGAAGCGGTGGAAAAATCTTATCCAAACTTTTGGAAAGAATTCACGAATGTAGGTGGTAACATAATTTATGATATGAAAATTAAACTTTAATCTAAGAAGGGGATTGCAAAAATGAATTTATATAGCAAGTATTTTGAAAAATATAAGTTGCCATTTTTGGTAGCTGTTTTTTGTGTTGCACTTGAGGCAATCTGTGATTTGCTTGGTCCAACGCTTATGTCAAATATTATTAATACAGGAATTAATCAAGGATCCCTTTCTAAAGTTTATTACTGGGGAATGCTTATGCTTATAGTTACTGTTTTGGGTGCATGCTTTGCCATTACACGAAGTATTTTAGCCAGTAAAGTTTCACAGCGCATGGGAGCAGATTTGAGATATGATTTATTTGAAAAAATTGTGTATTTTTCTGAATTATCTACTGATAAAATTGAAAGTGCATCACTTATTACACGTATGACTAACGATACATCACAAATTATACAGTTTGTAAATGGAATTATGCGAATTTTTTTAAAAGCACCTATTACATGTATTGGCAGTATCATACTTGCAAGTATGCTTAATCTTAAGCTAAGCCTTATTATTTACGGTACTGTTGCAGTAGTTGCTATTCTTATTATTGTTAGTATGAAACTAAGTTATCCACGTTTTTATAAATTACAAAAGGCTATGGATAATGTGAACTCGGTTGTGCAGGAGTATTTAATAGGCGTGCGCTTGGTTAAGGCATTTGGGACATATGATAATGAAACTGACAAGTTTGAAAACGCAAATGCAGATTTAATGCAAAAGGGTATATCCTCTCAAATAGTTATTACCTTAGTATCACCATTGATAACACTTGTAGTTGGAATTGGTACAGTAATTGTAATCTATATTGGCAGCAGATTGTTTACTTTAAATCTTGCAAAAACAGGGGATATCACAGCATTTACAATTTATATGGCACAAATTCTTACATCTTTAATTATGATAACAAATATATTTAATACCTTTGTACGAACAAAAGCTTCTGCTGCACGTATTAAAGAAGTATTTGATTGTGATGGGGAGTTTACTCGTAGTGGTGAAATAAAGGAGTTAAATGGGGATATTGATTTTAAAAATGTCACTTTTGCATATCCTAACGGTAGTGGTGTACCTGCCATAAAGGATTTATCATTTTCCGTAAAAGATGGACAAAGCTTGGCAATAATTGGGCCAACGGGCAGTGGTAAATCTACAATTGCTTGGTTACTTTTGAGATTTTATGATGTAAAAAGCGGACAAATTTTGGTTAACGGATGTGATATTAAAGAACTAACTATTGATTCAGTACGAAATAATATTGCCATTGTACCACAAAAGCCAATGCTTTTTTCAGGATCTATTGGCGAAAATATTAGATGGGGGAACAAGGAGGCCACCGATGAAATGCTGCACCAGGCTGCAGATATGGCACGAGCTTGTTTTATTGAAAATATGCAAGGTGGTTATGAAAGCCTTTTAGGGAGCTCTGGAGTAAATGTTTCAGGCGGGCAAAAGCAACGTATTTCATTAGCTCGTGGAATACTTAAAAATTCTTCTATACTTATATTGGATGATGCAACTAGTGCACTAGATGCATTAACTGAAGCTAAAGTACGGGAAAATCTAAGCTCTAAAACAAGAAATCAGACAGTAATTACCATTACTCAACGCTGCGGAACAGCTATGTTTGCAGACCGAATTTTAGTTATGGACAATGGGGTAAAAGTTGGATATGGTACACACAATCAGCTTATGGAACATTGCGAAGTATATAGAGATATTTATAAAACCCAAATAGAAAGCGTTAAGGAAGTGTAAGCAATGGCACAACAATTTTCTAAGCAAGAAGTAAAAATGCCATCCATTGGAAGAAGACCAGGCGGTGGTGGTAGGAATCGTTTTGCACCAACTGCAAAGCCTAAAAATGCAAAGGGTACACTAATGCGTATTATAAAAATATATATGCGTTGGGCTAAAACAATATTTGTGGCTATGATATTTACAGTCTTTTCTTCAGTAATTTCCGTTTCAATTCCTTATTTTATAGGAAAAACTTTCAATACATTTAAAATTGCAACTAGAACAGTGGAAACAAAAATGCTTATATGGTTTTTACTGATAATTGTGGTCTTATATGTAAGTAATTGGATCATTTCATCTATCAATGGAGTTATTATGCTTAAGGTTTCACAAAAGCTAGTATTTGCACTGCGTACAGAATTGTTTAAAAAAATGGAGAAGCTTCCATTAGAATTTTATGATACGCGTTCTCATGGTGATATAATGAGCAGAATTACAAATGATGTAGATAATATTAGTTCTACTATTGCGCAAACAACCACGCAATTAATATCAAGTGTTTTAACATTAGTTGGTTCTTTTGTAGTAATGATAACACTAAATGTGCCTCTTACACTTGTTGTTTTATTATGTATTCCTCTTGTAATGCTTTTAACACATATAATTGCATCACGAAGCCGTGCTTACTTTTTGGCACAGCAGCAGAGTCTTGGTTCACTCAATGGAGTAATTGAGGAGAATATATTAGGACTAAAAATGGTAAAAGCTTTTGGTAAACAGCAAGATGTTATAAGACAGTTTGAAGAGATTAACGAAAAGTTATATGAAAACAGCAGCAAGGCACAAATATGGTCTGGATATATGATGCCACTTATGAATGTTATTAA
>ENA-UOOE01001742-UOOE01001742.1-fermentation-metagenome-genome-assembly--contig:-NODE-1742-length-17514-cov-151.568589_pt1 | contig 17514 bp, 16 predicted proteins | sample MGYA00245776_ERZ724021 | MGnify/ENA primary metagenome ERZ724021 (study PRJEB28704, sample SAMN03018321) | fermentation metagenome | biome: anthropogenic terrestrial biome; feature: soil... | reverse complement strand
TAAAAAAGCCTTCCGATAAAGGAAGGCGCAGTTTACTTATTAGTATAATATACTATTCCGCACCTTCCCGATATCTCGTATCAGTTTAAAGGCATTTTTATTATACTAACACGGTATTTATTATATGTCAATATAAAATAATTATTCGCTGTCCACCCGCTAAATGCAAGTTAAAATGAAACACTTTTTTGCCTCTGTTAAAATGTATTGATGTTTCACAATTTGTAAACCCTCCTATATCAGTCTATGTTTTTTCTAAAGGGCAGTTAAGCTATTAGGTTACCCTTCTAATATCTTTAATATTTGAAATTAATAGTTGGCTCATTTAAATTTATAATGAATTGAATTCTTATATTCTTCATATAATTTTTGGTTCAACTCATCTCCTCCATCAATATTAGCGCTATAAAATATTGGAGGATTTTTCATGCCTTTCTTAATCAAATTTTGAGCTGTAGCCGCTATAATTGAGTTTAAAATTGTAGCCCCAATAACAGTAGAGGTAGGACCTACTTTTTGCTCCAGTCCTTCCAAGCTGACACACCCATCGCCTACATCGCCATGATTATCAAGAACTATATCACAAAATTCATATAGATTCTTTCCGGATGGATGCCTCGATGAAACAGACTTTGAATATTTAAGATTTGTCAATCCGATTATTTTTACTCCTTTTTCTTTTGCAGCAATGGCCATTTCAATAGAAACTGGATTCCTGCCTGAAACAGAATGAATTATCAGCACATCGTCTTCTTCAAAATGGACTTTACTTGCCAGTATTGTTCCATACCCAACACATCTTTCCATCTTGCTCGTTACAGTTATAGGAGCTGTGTCAAGCATAATTTCTCTGCCAAATATTGGGTTCATCATCATGAGACCGCCGGCTCTATAATACATTTCCTCACTTAATATACCTGCATGACTTGCACCAAAAGTATAAATAGATTTCTTGTTTAAAATTGTTTTTGTCAAAAGTTCAACACATTTTTCCATACTTTCTTTTTCTTCAACTTGAACAATCTTTATCAATTCTAAAACTCTATCAATATAATCAAAATTCATTTCCTGTTCCTCCAAAAAATATTTTAAAAGAGAAAGCATCCCAAAATAAAATGCTTTCTCTTAAATGATAATTATTCTTTATTTTATCAGTCTAGCAATTGCACCTTCGATTATTCCCCATAATGAGAAGTCATTCCCGCCATATACCAGCATCCATGACTGAATAGTATTGTTGAAGAAATAAGCACCAAATCCAACCAGGAATACCATTATGACACCGGAAACAGCTGCACCAATAACGCAGCCTCTAATTCCGCCAGTTGCATTACCAATAATGGAAGCACATCCTACTTCAAAGAAACAAGTAAATGTCAGCGGAATAACAACTGATGGGAACATACCTGCAGTTAGAATAATTGTGATAGTAGAAGTAATCATAGATACAATAAATCCAAGTATTAAAGCATTTGGAGCATAACCAAATATAACCGGGCAATCAAGTGCAGGAATAGCACCAGGAACAAGCTTATCAGATATTCCTTTAAATGCCGGAACAATTTCTGAGATCAACATACGAACACCAAGTAACAGGACTGTAACACCAACACCAAAATATATAGAATGTGTAAATATATAAGTAAATATCCCAGTATTCCCGCCAGCATAGCCCCAAACTTTACCTGGGTTATAACCATTAGTAGTTAAAATTATTGCCATAACAATATAAGTAATGCAAATAACAATTGAACCAGTAATTGATACTTCCTTTAAGAAGCCTAGTGATTTAGGAAATTTCAAATCCTCAGTAGACTTTGATTTATCACCGAATGCTTTGCCAAGAAGTCCGGATATTACAGACAATACTGTTGTTGGATGACCAATAGTAAATGTATCGTCACCTGTAACCTCTTTAACAAATGGGCGCATTAAATTTGGAGCAACAATCATATATGTAGCTGTAAATATTGTTGCAACTACGATTAATTTAGTTCCGGTTAAGCCTGCATCAACACCTGCCGCAATGAATACAAACGGAAACCAGTATAACATATGCCCTGTTAAGAATACAGATTTCCATTTAGTATAACGTGCAACCAAGATGTTAATCATAAATGCAACTATCATTACAATACCGATTTGTGTACCATATTGTGCTCCGATATCTACTGAAGTCGTCGTAGCCTTTGCTTGCGGCATTATTGTATTAAATGCTTTTGCCAGCCCATCAATCGACTTGCTAGTGACTAAGCCAGTACCAGTGGATAAAACAAAAAATCCAATCGCAGTCATCATTGTTCCACGAATAACTTCAGTAAAAGGTTTCTTTTGCAGCAATAAACCTACAAGAGCGATTAACGCAAGGAATATAGCACCCTGGCCGAATATTTCATGAGTTATAAAATTTAGCACTGCCATTAATTACTCCCCCCTTATTTTTTTAGATTATTGAAATACTCTAAAACTTTTCCTTCAATCTCAACATTATTCATAAAATCATCAATACTAATTACAGGAACTTTTGCTCTGTCTGAAATCCTTTCAGATAGTTGTTTTGAAATAAAAATAACATCACATTGATTTGAACAACAAGTACCGACATCTCCGCAAAATACTTCGGCTTTTAAGTTGTGTTTTTTAAGTATGCTCTCAATATTCATCCTTAGCATTAACGAAGACCCACATCCAAATCCGCAAACTGTTTGAATTTTTGGTACACCCATCCTCAAACCTCCTTTCTAATTTGTCATATTACTTTTAAATGTCTAAAGCCCTACTCATTTATTAGTGAATAAACTCCCTGCACACTTTTACAGGAAGCAATTCTATCGATCATTCCATCTGTCATCAATTTTTCAGCTACTGCCCTTAAAACACTTATATGTGAAGTATTGTCAGTGCATGCCATACACAAAATTACTTTTACAGGGTCATTTTTTGAACCGAAATTTACCGGAGTCTCCAATGTAATAAGGGACAACCCATTTTCCAGCACGTCTGGTGATGGCTTGGCATGAGCCAACGCAAACCCGGGTGCTAGAACCATATATGGGCCCATATCAATAACAGCTTTAATCATATCATCAATATATTTTCTTCTTATCTTTTTACTCCTTAGCAATAAACTGCCTGATACCTCTATTGCTTCTTTCCAATCTTTTACGCTTACTTTTACTTTGATATTTGCAGAACTAATTAATTCTTTCATCCTATCCCTCTAATCATGCATATTGTATATTGCATCTATTGTTATTTTTTTAGATGCCAAGCTTGATAAATTTAACTTATTTTCAAAAATGTATATCAATCTTAGCAAAGAATCCTCATCTTTGTTCTTGATTCCAAGAACAACAAGATTTCTTACTATCTTACTGTTCTTATTGCCAAATATAATTGGATTCCTCAATACTAATATTGCAGCACAATTTTCATTAATACCATCTTCTATTCCAGCATGAATAAATGCTGTTTCAGGCACAAAAACCATATAAGTTCCAAATTGTTCTACAGCCTCTATCATTCGACTAACATATCTTTGTTCTATCTTACCTTTGTCAAGCAAGGGCTTTGCTGTTAATTTAATTGCATCGGCCCAAGTTTTGCAAGTATCAACAATTTGAATGTTTTCCTTTGCTACATAATCTTTGACATATGTTGGTTCCCCTTTCTCATTTTCAAAATTTGCACAAGATTTGATAAAATGAGTGCACATCGCTGAATAGGAAAGCTGAAATAAACGACTCTTAATGTAATCAATATCTTCGGGGAATAATAATGGATTAACTGTAATTATTGGAATGTCTTTTGCCTGATACTCATTTGTGGAAATAATCAAGTTTACTTCATTTTTACTCAGATAATCATCTGCATCCCTCTCTGACATTGGCCCAATAATGTTGCATTCAGGTATGGCTTGTAAAATTTTTGTTTTCAAAATAGAAGAGGTGGCTATACCAAATGAGCAAACCAGAAGTACTGCTAGTCTTGATTCGGTTTTAAAGCTATTTTCATATGCTGAACCAATGTACATTGCAATAAATGCAATTTCATTTTCATCGAATGCTATATCAAATTCCTTCTCACACTTTAATAATTCCTTTTTAGTAAATTCATATATAAGCGGCATACTGATTTTTATCTGAGTCAAAAATTCATTATGAATTGGTATTTTATTTCTTATACGGTATATTGCAACTCTCAGGTGAAGCGTCAGTCCATGAATGAAGTGTTCTTTACTATCTATAGCTAGGGGTTGAATAGCCTGCAACTTATTAAACAAATATTCTGAAATCATCCTTGCTTCATCAATGCTATCTCTGTAAGTTTTTAAATTATCCGAATACTGATCGGATATTTTTGCATTCATAAACAAGCTGCAAAAGTAAAGTTTATCACTTATTGAATACTCAAAATTACTTAGTGCACTAATTATAGACTCATATCCCTTATAATCCTTAATTTCTTTTATATTCGTGCATTTATCTGCTGGTAAAGCACAACCATTGCCTATTCTATATAATGAATAGTCCAACAGTAATTTTATTTTCATAAATTCGATAAATTGAACATTAAGTTCATTTTCAACCGATTCAATTATTTCATTCGCTATTTTATCAAATTCCATTAGTTTTGAATTTCTTACAACAACACTCAAAATTACTTCATCTTGAATTGATTTTGATAGCTTACTTTCAAAGTATTTGCGTATCCTTATCTCATCTCCAGTAATTTTAATACCCGTTCCCCTTATCTTATGAATTTTAATTCCTTCCTTAATAAAGTTATCCTCAACTTGCTGAAAAGAATTAATAATGGTTTGTCTGCTTACGCCACAAGCATTAGACAGTTGTTCAAAAGTATTAATAGGATTGCATAACAACAATAATGAAATAATTGATAAACGTTCATAATTATCTAAAGTTCTATATTTTAATGATTTTAATTCCTGGCACAAATTAAAAATTTCAGACTCATTAGCAATAACTTTTATGCCTTTATTGGACTTTCTATCAATAATTACTTTTGAGTTTGATAAAAATGAATCAGTAAAAGCAAGATCATTTTGTATTGTTCTATTACTAACATTAAATTTCATCGCTAGTTGTTTAATTGTTATATATTCTCTTTTAGAACATAGATAAATTAAAATATCCTTTTGACGCTTTGTTAACATCATCATCCAGCCCCCTATTTACAATAGTATATTGTTTATAGTATTAGCTCAATACTAATAGCTTGCAGCCATTGTGGCAGTTATTATACTAGTGTTAATTGCTGGAAAACCAGTAATAGTGAGTTGTAAAATTAAATGAGTTAAAAAAATCAAAAATATTTCCAGATAGGGTTTCCATACAACATCTTTTTAAGACAAAAAAAAGAAGAAAATCCGTTGTTTACTCGGGTTCCCTTCTCTTAATTTTTCTCAAGTGTCGAAAGCGGGATTATATGTCAATATAAAATAATTATTTAACTGTCGGGTTTTTGGCATTTAATAATTTTAAATTTAAGGCAACATGACCAGGAATGCTTTAATAAGCGCATTTTTCGAATAACTTTTTTGTCAAACTTTGCAAAACATTTTGTTGTATGAAGATTTCATGGTATGGGTTGGAAAGCCATTCGAAGTTATCGGCTGGCGGGAACGGATCATCCGTGATCTTTTCGGAATTCTGAAGTTGAACGGCCACCGGCAGTTCAACTTCGCCTATTTCGTTTATACTGGTCATACCTGTCTGTCGCCCACAAATGAGCCACCTGCCCTGCACTGGCAACAGCCTGCAGAGTTTTAAAAACCGGAAGGCCCTGCTTAAAAGGGCTTTCCGGTTTTTATCTGATTGTAGTTTTCAAAAATACAGTTATACGACATCAGTACGTGTCTTTTTTAACAGGCTGAGTATCACTGCGCCAACAATACTGCCAGCAGCTAAAGCAACTACGTACATTAGCGGATTTCCTACCACTGGGAACACGAAGATACCGCCATGCGGAGCACGCAGTGTGCAGCCAAAAAGCATAGAGAGTGCACCAGAAACAGCGGAACCGACAATACAGCTTGGCAATACACGCAGCGGATCAGCTGCAGCGTAAGGAATGGCACCCTCAGAAATGAAGCACAGACCCATTACATAGTTGACAATGCCATCCCGGCGTTCGCTGGGTGTCCACTTCTTTGGGAAAAAAGTGGTAGAGAGTGCAATCGCCAGGGGCGGAACCATGCCGCCAACCATAACCGCTGCCATCACGTCAAAGCTGCCACTGGCCAAAGCTGCCGTGCCGAACACGTAGGCTGCTTTGTTAACAGGGCCGCCCATATCCACACTCATCATGCCGCCTAAAATAGCGCCCAGCAGTACTTTGGAAACGCCTCCCATTGAGTTCAGCCAAGCGGAAATGCCAGAATTAATGAGACCCATCAGCGGATTGATAGCACACATCACTATGCCGATACACAAGAGACCGCCCAGCGGATAAATGAGCATTGGACGAATACCATCCATACTCTTTGGCATCTTTTCGGTGATTTTTTCCAGAAACTTTACTAGGTAACCTGCCACAAAGCCAGAGAGCAGTGCCGCTAAAAAGCCACCGGAAATGCCTGTGGCATCGCCACTGGCAAGTCCCAAAAAGTTAGTGCCGGTCATAGCCAGTATACCACCAGCAAAACCAACTGCTAAACCAGGGCGATCCGCGATGGACATAGCGATGAACGCGGAGAGAATAGGCAGCATATAGTTAAATGCCGCGCCGCCGACAGTCTTAAAGAAGGCTGCAATCGGAGTGTTCATGCCAAAATTCTTTGGGTCAATTGCATAATCATCAAACAAAAACGCCAACGCAATAGAGATGCCGCCACCAATGACAAAAGGCAGCATATGTGAAATGCCATTCATCAGGTGCTTATAAATGGTGTGGCCGACACTTTCGCTTTGCGTTTCCTCGGCAGGTTTGCCGCCCTGTGCGTGAAACACGGGTACATTGCCGCTTTCAATCTTCTGCAGCAGTTCCTCCGGCTTATGAATGCCATCATCCACTTGGGCAAAAATGACGGGCTTGCCATCAAAGCGAGCAGTTTCCACATTTTTGTCCGCCGCAATAACAATACCATCACATGCGGCAATCTCGGCGTTGGTAAGCACATTCTTTGTACCACCGGCGCCGTCTGTTTCTACCTTACAGGAAATGCCGAGTTTTTTGCCGGCTTTGTCGAGCGCCTCTGCCGCCATGTAGGTATGGGCAATGCCGGTGGGGCAGGCTGTGACTGCCAGTACACGGTAGCCAGTAGAGACGCTGGTGTCCTCTTTCATGATACTTTCGTCACCAAACTGTGCCTCTTCCTGCGCATCAATTACAGAGAGAAACTCTTTTGGAGTTTTGGCAGTGTGCAGTTTTGCTACGAAGTCTTTATTCATCAGCATCTGCATCATGCGTGCCAGCAAATGCACATGCAGGTCGTTGTCGTTTGGCACAGCAATCATAAAGAACAAGCTGCTTTTTTCTGCGTCATTTGGGTTATACTGCACCGGCGTTTTTGGACGCAGAACCGCAAGGCTCGGCTTTGTCACACAATTGCATTTTGCGTGGGGCACCGTAATGCCACAGTCCGCATAAGTGGAAGCTTCGGCCTCACGGGCATAGATGGCTTTTTTGTAGGCTGCCACATCCGTGATGTTACCGTGGGTAACCTGCAACGAAATCAACTTGTCAATGACCTGCGTCTGATTTTCAACGGGAAAATCCAGCGCAATGGACTCAGTACTAAGAAGATCTGTAATACGCATGATTAACTCCTCCCCTTGTATTTAATTTTATAATTTTCGCAAACAATTTTGCAAAAAGAATAAACAGAAAAAACTACATTTTTGCAAGCATCGCGTCAATTTCTTTTTTACTTGCCAACCCTAAGGAACAGGCGGTGGCACTGCCGGCGGCGGTGCCTAAACGAAGTGCTTTCTCATAGCTGCCAGTTTGCAACCAGCCGGCCAAGAAGCCGGCTACCATGCTATCGCCTGCACCCACGCTATTACGCACTTTACCGCTCGGTGCTGCCATTCGGTGGGTCTTCCCGGTTTCATCCAGTAACAGTGCGCCGTCTTTTGCCATGCTTACCAGCACATTGCGTGCACCACGTGCCTGCAGCCTAGCGGCACATTCAGTAATTTCCTGGTCTGTTTTCAGCTCCCGGCCAAAGATTTCGCCCAGCTCGTAGCTGTTGGGCTTAATCAGAAACGGTTGGTATGGAAGTACATTCACAAGCAGGTCACGTGTTGCGTCCACCACTATGAGAATGTTGCGTACGGAAAGTCTCCTCATAATTTTTTCATAGGTATCGCTTGCAAGGCAGGCAGGGATGTTGCCCGCTAATACCAATATATCACCGCTTTTCAGTACATCCAGCTGGGTATAAAGCCGCTCCATATCCGCCGGCAAAATGACCGGACCGCTGCCGTTAATTTCAGTTTCTTCATTGCCTTTCACTTTTACGTTGATACGCGTCATACCAGAAGGAAGGCGGATAAAATTCGTTAAAAGACCCATATTGTACAGTTCATTTTGCAGCCAGCTCCCGGTTTCCCCGGCGATAAAGCCCAGCGCAATGGCATCATAACCCAGATTCCGCAGCATCACGGCTACGTTGATACCTTTTCCGCCAAACTGGTAGGTTTCGTCGGTGCAGCGGTTAATTTTTCCCGGTTGCAAGTAATTTTCCAGATGAACCACATAATCGATAGCGGGGTTAAAAGTCACCGTATAAATCATTTTACGTCACTCTCTTTTACCAAAGTATATTGGCGATATTTTTCATTTGGAAGGTGATTTGTAAAAATGGAACCCTCTATGAGAGGACAAATAACAGCAGCATAAACTTTGTCGAATTTGGAGTCATCTATAAGAAACCAGGTTTCCATTGCACGGTTCAGCGCAGTATTTTTCAGCTCAGCTTCCTCCACATCCGGAGTGGTGAAACCATCCCCCAAAGTTACGCCGTTTGCGCCCATAAAAGCCTTCGTAAAATGATAGCGCTGCAGGTTTGCCATGGCACCCGCCCCCACAATTGCCTCTGTGCTGGGCCGTACTTGCCCGGCAAGTACATACACCTGACATCCCTTTTGTGCCAGGATGCGTGCATGAGCAATGCCGTTGGTCACATAAGCGGCGTGCAGTGCGCTGCCGGAAAGACATTTAACAAGCTGCAGAGTGGTACTACCCGCATCAATGTAAACAAAATCCTCAGGCCGAATCAGCTGTGTAGCAGCGGCGCCGATATCAGCTTTCTGTGAAACAGCCTGCGCCTCTTTGTTAGTCATGGTTTCCTCGGCAGCAATAAAGCGGTTATTTGCTAAAGTTGCACCGCCGTGCACGCGGTTTAGCCGGCCTTGGGCGTCTAGTGTTTGCAAATCACGGCGAACCGTTGACTCACTGGCGCCGAGAATGTCGCATAGTTGCTGTACAGTAACAGAGTGCTTATCCTGTAGTACATGCAGAATAATAGAAAAACGTTCTTCAGTAAGCATTTGGCCACCTTCTTTCTATAAACAATTAATTATAGTATATAGTCAAAATAATTCAATGTCAATCAATAATGTTCATGAATTTAGAAAAATGTTTAGATATTCTGTGTAAAAGTAAGCTGAATTAGTAAGACTTATTATATATAAAGCAGTTTCAATCATAAGTAATCATAATCAATCATAAAAAGCCGCTCTGCAGAGTAGGTGCACTATGAAGTCAATTATGCACGCATTAAATAGCGTATCTGATTTAGGTTTAGACAAAAAGAGAAGGAAATCCGCTGTTTACGCGGGTTCCCTTCTCTTAATTTTTCTCAAATATCAAAAACGGAATTATATGTCAATATAAAATAATTATTTTATTTGCTATAATTCATAATTATTCAAATTGTGAATTGTATAGCTTGTAATAGGCGCCTTTTTTTTCAATAAGTTCTTTATGAGTTCCTTCCTCCTCTATCCCCTTTTCAGTTAAAACAATAATTCTTTTTGCATTTTTAATAGTTGTTAATCTATGGGCAATGATAAAGGTTGTCCTATTCTTTGAGAGAAGTTCAACTGAATGTTGAATAAATGCTTCACTTTGATTATCAAGAGAAGAGGTAGCCTCATCAAAAATAAGTATTGGAGGATTCTTCAAAAACATTCTTGCAATTGAAATTCTCTGCTTTTGTCCCCCTGAAAGCTTTGCTCCCCTTTCTCCGATATAAGTATCATATCCATCCTCAAGTCCCATAATAAACTCATGCGCATTGGCAAACTTAGCGGCTTGCAGTATTTCATCCTCTGAAGCATCAAGCTTACCATATGCAATATTTTCTTTTATAGTCCCGCTAAACAAAAATACATCCTGCTGAACTATTCCAATATTTTCCCTTAAAGATTTTATTTTAATATCCTTAATGTTTTTCCCATCCACTAAAATTTCTCCGCCATCTATTTCATAAAACCTTGGAATAAGGCTGCATAGAGTTGTTTTACCAGCACCCGACGGTCCAACAATAGCAACAGTTTCACCTGGGTTTATATGAAGATTTATATCTTTTAAAATACTTTTATTGTCATCGTAGCTAAACTTTACATCCTTAAAATCTACTTCACCCTTTACATTGTTTATATCTACAGCATCAGGGGAATCTTCTATATCTGGTTCTATTTCCATAACATCAATAAATCTACTAAAACCAGCCATACCCCTTTGATATTGCTCTATAAAATTAGCAAGTCTTTTAACTGGCTGTAAAAATTGATTTACATAAATAAGATAGGCAACCAAATCTCCTGAAGAAATCTCACCTTTATAAACAAAATATCCGCCAAAAGTAAGAGTGATAACTGTTAAAAGATTTGAAAAAAAGTTTACCCCACCTGAAAATATTCCTAAATACTTTACAGATTCTCCTCTTAATGTTTTATAAGTGCTGTTTTCTTCATCGAATTTTTCAATTTCATAACCTTCATTAGTAAAGGATTTAACAACTTTAATACCAGATAAGCTATCTTGAAGCTGCCCATTTACATTTGCAAGGCTTTCTCTTGTTTTTCTAAAATTGCCTTTCATTTTGCCATTATAGTGAATGGCAAAATAAATCATAAAAGGAATTACTGAAAATATCATCAGCGTTAATTTTATATTCATCCTAAACATAAGTATAAAAGAACCAACGAGCATAACAGTTGAAATAAAAAGATCCTCAGGCCCATGATGAGCCAGCTCAGATATTTCATTTAAATCATTAACCATCCTTGACATAATATGCCCTGTCTTTGTACTGTCAAAAAAACTAAATGGAAGCTGCTGTACATGAGAAAACATTTCTTTTCTCATATCATATTCCATACTTACCCCTAACAAATGTCCATAATAACCAACTATATACTCCATTATAAATCTTATTATATATAAAATTAAAAGTATAATTCCAAACTTATAAATAAGATTTATTTCCTTGTTAGGAATTAAATCATTAATAAACCTTCTTGTAACCATTGGATATACTAGATCTGTAATAGAAATAAGAAAAGCACATACCATATCAAGAATAAATAAGCCCAAATGCGGCTTATAATAGCTCATAAACTTTTTTAGCATAATACCACCCCACCAATTCCTTTTAATCTTCAAACCATATCTGTGACTCTGTTTCTCTACACCATCTTACATTTATACATGCTGCCATATCCCTTGGGCAAAACTTACATATACAGTTAGTATCGTTACCATCACATTTTTTATTTTTAAAGTCGGGACACTTTTTACAATTACTGTTTATTACATTACTCAATAAAATCACCTCACAAGCTGCTAAATACATATTTATATAATAAAATTAATGCATAATAAATTGGTTGATGAATTAAATAAATAAATAAAGATTTTTCACTTATTTTCCTAATAAAATTTGAATATAGTTCTTTTTTAAAAATGCTTTTTCTCTCTTTATAATAATTTCTAAATACTAAAATTCCCAATATATAAACAGATAAATATGGAATTAAAGGATAATAATCAAAAGAATGAAATCCCCTATATTTAAATCCTAAAGGAAGAAGATATGGTATATTGATTGTTATATTTTCTATATAAATCCCTGTAATAACACATGCAAGTCCTATCAAAAGCAAAGTTAAATTGTCCATTTTTCTAAGTGCAGGAGAAATTATCATACAAACTCCTAAAAAATGAAGAATACCAAACCTGATATACATATCTTTAAAAAATATAAAAGATACAAGGGTTACAAGCATTCCACAAGCTAAAACTTGTACCCCTCTTTTAATAGGATTTTTGCTTAATCCACTTGATACTCCTGAAATAAACATAAATATTATTGCAGAAGAAATTCCTATAATATACCAATGGAATTCTTCATAATTTACATCAACGTTTAAGTATTCTTTTAAATCAAATACTAAATGATATATAAGCATTAAAATAATAGCAATAAATCTTAGCGCATCCACCTCCCATATTCTTTTTTTATCCATCGTACACCTCTAATTATACTTCTAAAAATTTACCTTTATATGTTTTTTTATCATAATTTTTAAAATTATTATGAAAATAAACTATAGCAATTATATATAAAACAGTGGTTATATAATATGGTATTTCATAGCCTATATCGCCAAGCTCTTTCATAATAACCCCAGCTATTGCAGCGCTTATTGCCCTGCTCAAATTTGATGATAGATTCATAAGACTTGAAAGTAATGGCCTTTGCTCACTTTTTACTATTTCCATAGACATATTATTTATAACCGGACCAGCCATATTCATTAATGCACTTCTCATGAAAAATGCCACAGCAACTACTGTTATACATGAAGGTGCAGCAATCATAAGTAAAAATGGTATTGAAGATGCCTGGCAGAAATTAATTGTCTTTACCTTACCATATTTTTTTGCAAGAATAGGTGTAATAAGACCTCCAAATCCCATCCCAAGTTGGGAAAGAGACATTATTATTCCCATCTGATTTGTGTTAATGTTAATTTTATATTTTAAATAAACATTAAAATAAGGAACTACAAGCCCCGCCCCAAATCCAATAATAAAATTAAATATTAAAAACTCCTTTACACCTTTTTCGTTAAATACTGTTATAGATTCTTTAATTCCAACATGTCTTAGGGCCTCAACTTTTTCTGTGTTTTCTTTAATCATAAGGGCAAATATAACTGATATGAGACCTACAAAGCCTGATGTGATTATGCTTATTCTATATGCCGAAACTATATTCATCTTCTTTGTTAATGCTTCAGTAATACTCCCAAACATATAATATCCAATCATTACAGAAAAATTATTAACTGCATAAGCAAAACTAAAAAGCTTTATTCTTAATTCATTTTTACTATTTTCCATTAAAAAAGGTGCTTCAGTGACTGCGAGAAGAGCATTTGAGGCTCCTTGAAGCACGCTGAATATAAGAATTAACCATTTATTTGTAAAAACTCCTTGAAGTATTATACATATAGTTACCAAAAACATTGAAGTAACTATGGATCTTTTTTTCCCTATTTTATTTACTATAATAGCACAAGGAAAAGCTGCTAGTGCTATTGCAAGAGTTTTTGTGCTTATTAAAAGGCCTAAAAAATCTTCACCAATTTTTAGTTCCTTTATATATACTCCTTGAAGCATATTAATAGAGCCTAAGGCTATATAAAAGAATACCAGTGCATGTAAATAATTCTTAGCATTCTGGTTAATAGCAGTTTTATGCCTGCGCCTGCGCCTAGTAAAGCTATGCAATTTTACCCCCCCCTAAACAATGTAAGTTAAGCAGTAAACCTTAATAAATTAATGTTCAAAAATTACAAACGTCAATTTATTAAGTAAAAATGCATTAAATAAACTCGCAATTATCATTCTACACTAAATTTGCAAAATTATAAAGTTAGTATAAAATTTAACTGGCTTTTACCTTTTCACTCCACTTACCACATCTATCGCCAAAAAAACCTATAGGCTTATTTTCTCTTAACATTTCAACAACTTCGCATCTATTAGAACATCCGCTGCAATCAATAGTCTTAGTATTAAAGCTTAAATCTGCTATATTAAATCCTAAGAACTTAGTTTTATTCCCTTTTTCGTAATACTCCTTTGCAAGTATTGCACTTCCTACTGCTCCCATGTAACTATAGTATTCTGGTACATAAACCTCAAAACCAAGTGCATTTTCAAAAGCTTTCTTCATACCTGCATTTGCTGCAACCCCTCCCTGGAAAAAGACCTTTTGCTTAATTTCTTTTCCTTTTGCAAGATTATTAAGATAGTTTCTTACCAATGCTTCACAAAGCCCACTTATTATATCTTCCTCACAATATCCAAGCTGCTGCTTATGTATCATATCAGATTCTGCAAACACAGCACATCTTCCAGCAATTCTAACTGGGCTGTCAGATCTTAATGCATATTCCCCAAATTTATCTATAGGTATTTCAAGCCTTTCAGCCTGCCTGTCTAAAAATGAACCTGTCCCAGCTGCACACACTGTATTCATAGCAAAATCAGTTACCACGCCGTCTTTAAGCGTTATTATCTTTGAATCCTGACCTCCTATTTCAATTATGGTCTTAACGTCTTTATCTATATATAGTGCTGCAACTGCATGAGCTGTAATTTCATTTTTCACCACATCTGCACCTATAACATAACCTGCAATCTGTCTTCCACTCCCTGTAGTTCCTGCTGCTAAAATCTCTTCCTTTTTATATTTTTTTAATTCTCTAAATCCATCCTGAATTGCTTTTATAGGTCTTCCTTTTGTTTTTAAATAAACTTTATCTATAATTTTAAAGTTTTCATCAATTAAAACAATATCTGTACTTACTGATCCCACATCAACTCCAAGATAATACATTATTACTTTTTCTCCTTTCGAGTAAATCTAAAAATGCTTCTATTCTTGTCATATACCCTGTCTCACCTGTCATCTCATCTACAATTAAAGTCATAACAGGCATATTTAAATCCTTTGAAACCGTTGGCAAAATCGACTTTGAAACGATTTCAGGCATACATCCTAAAGGAAATATTTGAATTACACCATCGCATCCTTCCCTTTTGCTTAGAACTGTTTCTCCAACACATTCCCTTCCATGCCCCCCAATATAAAGAGGCAAATATTTTCTTGATGCTAATCTTATATCAAGGGACTGCATATTTATAGCAGACATAATTGTATTTTTAACCCACCAGCTTGGCGATAATTTTCTTTTAATACAGACGCCATAGTCCATTAGTTTATCTTCTATATAAAGGTTTGAAAATGGTTCTGCTATTGTGTATATCTCACCTACAATTCCAACAGTGATAGGCTTTTTATTTAAATCTATCGGCACCGATTTAATCTTTCTTTTGTATTCATGGAGCCTTTTAACTACCTCTTCAGGGTTATTTATACTATAAATTTCCCTTTTGCAGCTGTTTAATATTTTCTTGCTCTCCCCCTTATTTATTTCATACCCACATTTAATATGTGCTATTTTTTCAATATCATCTATAAGATTTATAACCTTTAATCCATTTAATGCTGCTTCAATTTGCTCATTATTACTTTTTGAGCTGGCATTTGATATTAAAGATACCCTCCTTAAAAACTCCTCTTTTCCTATAGCCTTTGGAGCATCAAAAACAATAAAATCTACATCATAACCTAATTTTTTTAATATATCCATTTGAAGTTCACAGTATTCACCAAACCTGCATGGCCCACAGCTCCCTGTAGTTAGTACAGTGTCTGCACCTTCTTTTATTCCTTGAATATAATTTCCAATCATAATTTTAAATGGAAGACACATTTCTTCTGGGGAATAATATGATCCAATTTCAAGTGCTTCCTTATTGCATAAAGGTGGAACTGCATAATCAATACCAAGCCCATCAAAAGCTGCCTTAGCTGCAAAAAATGTGTTCCCAAAGTGTGGAAATGTAACCTTCAACTTAACTTCCTCCTCAACAACATATCGGAAAAAGCTTCTATTCTTGTATTAAAACCTACTTCTCCAGTATGTTCATCAACTTTCAATATTAAGAATGGGAAATCGCCTACATTATTTTTTATAAGCTCAATTAAAACTGAATCAATCCCACAGCCAAAGGATGATACATATACAATTCCATCTACTTTCCGATTATCAGCTAAATATACTGTAGATCCATAGGTATCTTTCGTAAAAGTCCAAAATGGTCTTTTAAATAATTTATCTACTTCATAATTAATGTCATCTTTACTTACAAATTCTTCTGTAATTACACCAATGCCAAGATTATTTAACTTTTTAATTACATTCATATTTAAAAAGCTGTCATTTACGCTATAAGGATGTCCTGCAAGAACAACCTTAGTTTTGTATCCTTCATCATTTACCCCGCAAGTATATTTTTCCTGCTCTCTTAAAGCATTATCAAATGCTCTTTTAATTTTTATTTTGTTCTTTGTAATATTTCCTCCTTCCCTATTTGCCCACCTTAATAGTTTTTCTTTATTATTGGCATATATAGGTGTTTTAGTTATTGGGGGGAGATCATAAATACTATTTTCAATCATTTCAGGCAGTCCGCAAAACTTAGGGCAAATGTATTCTTTATCATTAACCCTCATAATTCTTGGAACTAAAATCATGTCACATTTATCCTTTAAATAATAAACATGGCCATGAAAGATTTTTATTGGAAGGCAGGCCTCATCTACACAATATTTTGAGGCATAATCAAGGATCACCTTATTTGTTTCAGGGGATTCAATTATTTCACACCCTAACTCACTATAAAAGGTTTCAAAAAAGGGATTGTATTTATAATACAAAAGAGCTCTTGGAATTCCTACTTTCATTTTTACCTCCTATATTTTTTACTCATTTGTATATTTTCCCCTTTTACCTCCTAAATTATTCAATAAATAAAAAAGCTGGGCATCGAAACTTTTATGGGAAGCTTTGATATTAAACATATTAATTTTTTATAATAATTTTAAATTCTATGGTAACATTTCCATAATTATTGTATATATTAATATTAATCCATGTAGAAAGAGGTGGATTATGGCATATTCAAGCAGAGAACTTCTGGCAAGATTAATAAAATGTGAAGCGGGGGGAGAAGGAGAAAATGGAATGAAAGCCGTAGCTAGTGTTGTAATGAATAGAGTCAATATAAGCTATGGCGAATATTTAAAGACCGGCCAGGGTGATTTAAGAAAAGTAGTTTTTCAGCCCTTTCAATTCACATGCACTTTAACAACACTTGATGGTCAGGTTAACCCACAAACCATATATGCTTCTGAACCTGACGAATTACATTATCAAATTGCAGATTGGGCTTTATCCGGCAATAAGCTTTGGGGAGTAAATTCTGCCCTCTGGTATTATAATCCTTTTAGCCCAAATTGTGCCACGTATTTTCCAGCAACTAAAACTGGTGTTTATGTTACAAGAATTGTGCAGCATTGTTTTTACAATCCAACACCACTTTATGCCCAAACATGATTAG
>ENA-UOOE01001739-UOOE01001739.1-fermentation-metagenome-genome-assembly--contig:-NODE-1739-length-17531-cov-3.666228_pt1 | contig 17531 bp, 18 predicted proteins | sample MGYA00245776_ERZ724021 | MGnify/ENA primary metagenome ERZ724021 (study PRJEB28704, sample SAMN03018321) | fermentation metagenome | biome: anthropogenic terrestrial biome; feature: soil; material... | reverse complement strand
ATTTAAACCTACTGAAGCTGCATTATAATCAAAACATTTTACTATTGATGATCCTATAAATCCTGTATTTCTTACAACTCTTCCATGAATATGGTCAGCAACTTGTCTTGCTTGTTTTTGAGCAGGTCCAGCTAATGGTAATCTAACTGTCTTTCCAGCTAAAGCATGGTATACTTCAATAGCATCTCCAACTGCATATATATCCTTGTCGCTAGTTCTATAATTTTGGTCCACTTTTATAGATCCAGTTTCTCCAATTTCAAGACCAGCTTTAACAGCTAATGAAGTCTCTGGAGCTACACCAATGGCCATAACTACTGCCTCTGCTTCTATCTTCTTACCAGATTCTAAAACAACAGTATCTTCTTCAAAGGCACTTACTTTATTTCCAACAATTAGATTTACGCCCTTATCATACATTTCTTTGTGAAGAATCTGAGCCATATCATAATCAAAAGGTTTCATGATGTGAGGAAGAGCTTCAATTAGAGTTACATTATGTCCTGCTTCTTTTAAGTTTTCAGCAACTTCAACTCCTATAAATCCTCCTCCAATTACTGAAATATTAGTTATTCCCATTGCTTTTACAGATTTGTTTAGCTTGTCTATATCTACAACATTTCTTACTGTAAATACCTTTATGCCTTCAATTCCTTTTATGGGAGGAACTATAGCCTTTGCACCTGGAGATAATATTAATTTATCATAGTTTTCAGTGTACTCTTCTCCAGTTAATGTTTTTTTAACTGTCACTTCTTTTTTCACTCTATCTATGGCTATAACCTCATTATTGACCCTAGCATCTATATTGTACTGTGCTAAAAACTTATCTGGGTGCATAAGTACTAGACTTTCTGCCTTCTTTACTGTTCCACTTAAATGATATGGCAGACAGCAGTTTGAAAAGGATACGTGAGGATCTCTTTCAAACATTATTATTTCATCTTCTTCACTTAATCTTCTTAATCTGGCTGCTGTAGATGCACCACCTGCAACTCCACCTACTATTAAATACTTTTTACTCATTTTTACCCCTCCATGATTTAATTGTTTTATTTATAATTTGTTAAATTTATCTCAATATCTATGTTAATTATAATACAATCCTATGCCATTTTATAATAAACAAGTGTTATACAGCATAACACTTGTTTATATGATGATCTTTAACTTTGGCTATTAATAATTTTTAAGATTTCTTCTCTAACATTCATATATTCAGGTGTATATCTTGCTTCTTCATGGCTTACACCTAAAATATGATATGTGAAATCCGTATTAAATTCCTTAATTATTCTACCTGGCCTGCTTGACATTACAATAACTCTTGTTGCAAGGGCTAAGGCTTCATCTACATCATGAGTAATAAGGAAAACAGTATTTTTGGTCTTAGTCCAAATAGTTCTTATTAAGGTTTGCATATTTTGCCTTGTTAAAGCATCTAATGCTCCAAAGGGTTCATCCATTAAAATCATTCTTGGCTTATTTACTAAAACCCTTGCAAGAGAAGCTCTTTGTTTCATACCCCCAGAAAGTTCATAGGGCTTATGTTTTTCAAATCCATTTAAACCAACAAGTTCTATGTATTTATCTGTTAATTCTTTAATTTCGCCTTTTGAAAACTTTCTCATTTTTAAGCCAAAAGCAACATTATCATGAACATTCAGCCATGGATATAAGGTAGGGCTTTGAAAAACAACTCCTCTATGCCAATCCGGTCCACTAATAGGGCTGTTATCCATTGCAGCCTCTCCCTCTGATGGCTGAAGAAAACCTGCAATAATCTTTAATAAGGTACTTTTACCACAGCCAGATGGTCCAAGTACGCATATAAATTCCCCTTCTTTAATATTTAAATTTATATGTTGAAGTGCAGTAACATCACCTTTTTCCCCACTATATCTTAAACTCACATCTCTCACTGTTACCACACAGTCTGTTTTATCTTTTACTATTTCATCCATGCAAAACTCTCCATTTCTATTACATTGCTTTAAGCTTTCTACAGATTATTTTATAGCCTTTTCTATAAATGACGGGTTTACCGCTTTTTCAAAAGTATCCAGCTGAGGTTCTTTTTTAAGATTCTTTTGTTTGTATAGGAAATCAGCTGTATCTTTTAATGATTTTACTAGGTTACCCTTTTTATCGCTTGTTCCAAAATAAGCAGGATCTAATTGCTGTTCAGCAGTAAGCCAAATAGAGCCTTTTGTTTGTTTTAATGCTTCCTCTGGTGTAATTTCTAAAGAATCTGAAAGTGTTTTAATAGCATCTGCTTGATTTTCATTATATAGCTTCACAGCTTTGTTTACAGCCTTGATATACTTTGTTACAAGATCCGGATATTTATCAGCAAACTCCCTCCTAACAACCTCTACGTTAGATGTAATAACGCCTTTCTCCGCCATATCCTTACTTGAAATTATACTTCTGCCATCTTTTAAAAGATTAGAAAGTGTTGGTTCCCATACATAAGCTGCATCAATGTCACCTCTTTGCCATGCTGCATATATATCAGGCATTTGCATATCAAATAGTTTTATGTCTTTTTCAGACATACCATTTAACTCTAAAGCCTTTAATAAACTATAATGTGTTGTTGTAGTATATGGTGTAGCAACCTTTTTCCCTTTAAGATCCTTTATAGAATTAATATTTGAATCCTTTTTAGCAACTAATTGTTCTGCATTCCCAAGAACTTCATGTATCCAAATTGTTTCTATGTCAATACCACTTGCAATACCCTGTGCTGCAGAAGCTGACCCAAGTAAGGCAAAGTCAATATCCTTTGAAACAAGAGCGTTTCTTATGTCCCCTGCTTGGAATTCAATAATCTTAACCTTAACTCCAAGCTCTTTTTCAAAGAAGTCTTTTGCTATAGCAATTTTTTCATCATTAGGCATTTGCTGAGTGCCTATGTTTACTACCTTAGGTAAATTTGATGAAGCACCATTATTTTTCCCATTGCCTGCGGAATTTTTTGATGATGCACATCCTGCAAATAATGCTGCCGTCATAGCTACTATTGCCACATTAGCTAAGATTTTTTTAAAATTCATTTATATCACTCCTGAATTATATTTTTATTCTTTTCCCTTCCAAGGAACAATTTTATTTTCAATAAACTGTATACTTTTGTCTAATAAAATTCCTGTAATCCCCATTATAATGATTCCCAAAAATATAATATCGCTTCTCATATAACGACTTGCATCCAATACCATCCAACCTATACCAGAGTTTGCAGCAACCATTTCAGCAGATACCAAAGTAGTATAAGCAACACCTAAAGCTGTTCTTAACCCTGTAAAAATGTCAGGTAAACACGCTGGAAATATTACATGAAGAAATACTTGCATTTTACTGGCACCTACTGTATAAGCACTATTTATGTAATCCTCTTTTACTTTTATAACTGCTGATACGCAAGAAATATATATTGGTGCAAAACAAGCTAAAAATAGAAGTGCAATCTTAGATTCATTTTCAATTCCCATCCATAAAACTAAAAGCGTATAATATGCTAATGGCGGAAGTGGTCTATAAAATTCTATAATAGGCTCAAAAATTGCCCTAAGTTTTGAATTATAACCACTTGCAAGTCCTAATGGAATAGCAATTATCATAGCAGAAAAAAAGGCGCTAATAAGTCTATTCATACTTGCCCCTAGATGCTGAAATAGTGTATAGTTTTTATATCCATTCTGCATAATATCAATTAATGCATCCCATACGGATTGAGGAGATGGTACTATTTTGGGATCAACCAATCCTAATTTTGTGGTCATAAACCATATTACTAAAATAACAATTACTGTTACACCAGTTAATACCCTTTCACCTATTGTTTTTTTCTTCACCACTACTCCCCTTTTCTTGTTAATTTTATCTCAATCTTTATATCAATTATAATATAGCCATATAGGTTTTTATTATAATGATTCATTATACTGCATAACAAATCATTATATTGCAAAATTATCCATGAAAATAACTATGGCTTGTATTCATTTTTATTGCAACTAATGATACAATATAAGTTATTAAAGTATACAGATTATTTTAAATTTAAGGGTGTGACGATGTGAATCTTGAGTATCTTCAGTCATTTTACGTGACCGTAAAGTACAATAGTATATCAAAAGCTGCTTACCATCTTCACCTTACTCAGCCTGGACTTAGTATGCAACTTAAAAATTTAGAAAAAGAACTTGGGTCAAATCTTTTAATAAGAAGTAACAAAGGTGTTAAGCTAACAGAGGAAGGAAAAGTTGTATTTAACTATGCTGATACTCTATTATCTATTAAAGTCAATATAGAAAGAGATCTTAAAAATTTACAACAGGATGTACCAAGGTTACTTATTGGTTCCTGTAAAAGCATAGGGGAGTATGCTCTTCCTTGTACTATATTTGTCTTTAAAAAACTCCATAAGGAGTTAGATATAAATATGGAAGTTAACAATTCATCTGAAGTTATAAAAAAATTATGTGATCATTCCATTAATATAGGAATTATTCAAGGTAATCCAGAAGAAGACAGCCTGGATATTGAATATATAACCTCAGATGAATTGATTTTAGTTGGAAATAGTAGCGAAAACATAGATCATATTACTATAGAAGAATTAAAAAAATTGCCTCTTATACTGAGAGAGGAAAGCTCTAATGCCAGATACTTAGTAAAAAATGCTTTTCAAGAAAAAGGTGTTTTATTAGAAGACTTAAATGTTATTTATTCTCTAAATTCTCCAGAAGCTATTAAATCTTCTATATTAGCCGGGAAAGGAGTGGCCTTTTTACCTAAGATAATAGTTAAAAATGAATTAAAAAAGGGTCTTCTTAAACAAATTACGGTGGATGAAATTAAAATAGAATTTAATTACTATCTTTGCTATAGAAAAAATTACGTACTTACCAAATATGAGAGGATGTTTGCAGATTTTATAACTTCTAATAAAAGAGCATTTTGTTAAAAAAATAGGAGGTATATTTCCTCCTAGATTAATTTAGATAAAATTTTAGTCCCTACTACAGCTCCCAAAACAACAAAAATCCAATAAACCCACGCATGTAAAGAAAAGGATGGTATGCCACCGAAAAAACTTCCAATATTACAGCCAGAAGTAAGTCTAGCTCCATAACCCATAATAATTCCCCCCACAAGGGCAAGAATAGTCTGCTTTTTATCCTTTAACCTTTTCAACTTAAATTGAGATGATAACAATGTTGCAATTAAAGACCCTGTAATTACACCAATATTTAAAATTGTATATTTATTAATAAATAAATTATGATTTAAAATTATATCGTTATATGTATAATTAAATATTTTAAAAAACCTCCAATCATATACCTTAATACCAATGAAATCTAATATCTCCATACCCCATGTGAGAAAACCAGTATTTATATGCCATACTGTTCCCGTTATTGCCAGTAAAGTCACATTAAAAATGCCCAATAATATACCTCCAACCCAGTAGGGCCAGGGTTTTTTTAACCATTCAACCATATTTTTAATCCCCTCCTATATTATCATGGCTTTTGAATATAAATTTCCCATTCTCCATTCTCTAAATCCACTACTCTTACCAAGTAATTATTTTGCTGCCCCCATTCTTCTACAATAACTCCAATGCAACTTTGGTCTGAACGCAAAACTAAAATATCTCCACATTGCATTGTTTTTAATTCCTTAACCGCCTTAATTAACGGAATTGGACATGGTTCATACAGACAATTAAGTTCTCTTACTGCCATATACACGCCTCCCTCATGTTTTTAATTTTTTTTATTTTCATATCCACTTGCTATCCTATATAAAATCATTAAAACAACTAATTGAAGTATAACTACAATTCTTAAATCCACATATTCCGGAAAGTAAATTACTTTTGTATTACTAATAATTTTGTCATACCAAAAGGAATAATTATTTGCCCCTAAAATATTACCTATTATAAATCCTAATGAAACTACCCAAGGGAAGGCATGTCCCTCTCCAATTCTCGTAAGAATCGTTGAACTACAGCCTCCAGCAATAGTCATACCAATTCCAAATATAAATGCTCCTATTGCAATATGAGGGCCTACTGAAGTTATAGAACCTGGAATACGTATATAATCTATAGGATTATTTTCAAGATAGATGTATTGAATTATGCCAAAGCCTACAGTGCTTACCATCATAGCCAATAATAAAGCCTTTAAAAGCTTTATATTTCGCAAAATAATAAAATCCCTAAGTGCTGCTGAAAAGCAAAATCTAGAATATCTTAATGTAACACCAAATCCAATACCTATAATCCAATAAGGAATATATTTATAATTATATTTCCATAGAAACGCACAGATAGCTAGTGCAATTAAAAAGATGCTAATTGCATATGGAATTTGATTTTTTTGTTTTTTATTTGTTTTCATCTGCCTCTGCTGTATTAATAAGTCCATATCATTAATCAATATATCACCCCCGTATCATCATTACAAAATAATATCATTTTTTTTATTTATTTACAAGTTGTATTATGTGACTGCCAGACCTTTGTAAAAACTATAACAGTTTCAATATAAAAAAAGCTTCAGATGAATTATTTTGTCACCTGAGGCTAAGAGCCAAAACCTTGGCTGAGCTTGCTACTAATTTGCCATTTTCTAATTCATATTCTCTTTAATCTTTTCAATTTCTTCTTTTGTCAGCCCTGTTGCTTGCATTATAGCTAATAAATCCATTCCCATTTTCAATAGATTTCTAGCTACTTCTATCTTGCCTTTTTCTATTCCTCTTTCCTCTACTTTGGGATCATAAAAGCTTTTCACCATATTCCTTACCTCCTCATCTATATTCTCATACCTTCCATACATATCTAAAAAATAAGAATTAATATTCTCTATTACTGTTGTCATTTCATCATAATCCATTATATTTATTTTATCATTTTCATAGGCTTTATCTATATATTCTTTTGAAGAGAAAATAATCTTTTCATAATCTCATCCATCTGAATATAGCTCTGTTTTTCTTCTTTAACGCAAAAATCCCCTTTACTTGTCTTTCCATAAACAACTTTTAATTCTACCACAGAATCATCCCCAATACTATATATTTCATTTATAGTATTAACATTCCACCAAAAGTTATACAAACAAATGTTCGTTATTTCCCAAGAAATATATTAAAAACAAAGCTTCAGATGTGACATAAATCCACCTGTAACATTGTTTCAAGCCTTGTTTTATTGGATCTTAAGATTTAAGAACATGTCTAACCTTTTAGCTTTTGTTAATGGTAAACTAAAAGGGTGGGATTTTGGCAAATAAAAAGGGAGAGTATTTTCCAGTTAGGTATAATAATAATCCAACATCTAGTAGAATTTAAAGAGATAATTTATCAGAGGGGGATGGAAAGTTGAAGGGATGGAATTTGTTTGGTGAAGTTAAGCAATATAAAGCAATGGGTTTAAATAAATCACAGGTACAGAAGGTATCAAATATAAATTATAAGACTGTGGATAAGTATTGAGACATGCCACCTGAGGAATATGCACAGCTCTGTATTGATGCTAAGTGCAGATCTAAAAAGATTGATAAGTACAAGGATGAGATTTTAGAATGGATAACAGACTTTAGCGATATGTCAGCAACGCAAATCCTTGACTGGATTAAAGAAAGGCATGGAGATGTAAACTTTAAAGAACGCTCATTGATACTCTATATAAGCAATTTTAGAGGAGAATACAACTTGCCGAAGGCAGAGTCAATAAGGCAGTTTGAGGAAGTCCTGGAGCTTCCAATGGGATATCAAGCACAAGTTGATATGTGGCAAATATGGCTTAAAATGTTAGATGGAAGTAAGGTAAAAGTTTATTGTTTTGCAATGGTATTAGCTCATTCAAGATACAAATTCATACTATGGGCAGATAAGCCATTTAGCACAGTATCTTTCATTGATGCTCATAATAGAGCTTTTGAATATCTTGGAGGCATGCCTGTTGAAATTGTATAAGACCAAGATAGGGGTACTTACTGTATCATAAAATAATGGGGACATAATTTATACCGAAGGTTTCCAGAACTATATAAACACTATGAAGTACAAAGTTAGGCTTTGCAGAGAATTCGACCCTCAAAGTAATGGCAAAATTGAAGCTGTGGTAAAATACGCAAAATACAATTTTGCTATAAACAGAACTTTTATAGATGTTTATTCGTTTAATCAAGACTCCTTAAAATGGCTTGATAGAACAGGTAATGGTAAGAAACATGAAATAACAAAGAAGGTACCAGCAGAAGTGTTTACTCTCGGAAAGGAACACTTGCTACCAGTACCTGAGCTCTTTGAAAAATATTCATCTGATATTAGTTTAACTTATGCTGTAAGAAAAAACAATATAGTTTTATACAAGCAAAATAGGTACCAGGTTCCTAAAGGTACTTATGTCCCCGGAAAAGAGGTTAAACTAATATTAAAGGGCACTAAAATAAACATCCTGGATATAGAGACTGATGAACTAATAGTGAGCCATCAGATAAGCACAAAACAAGGTGAACTTGTTAAAATTATTCACCCTGAAAGGGATATACATAATTCTGTAGATAATATATATAAAAAAGCCTTTATTGCACTTGGCAAAACCGAAAATGCAAAGATATTTCTTGATAATATTAGGAAGGAAAAGGCACGATACTGTAAAGATCAACTGGGAGTAATAATAAATACAGCACCTTCTTATGAATCAGAGGTTATAAATGAAGCAGTGGATTATTGTGTTATACAAAGTTTGTGGAGTGCAGAAATGTTTAAAGAAACTCTTGAGTACCTTGCGGTTAAGAAAGACATAAAAGTTACTCAAAAGCCTATTGGAAACAACATGCCCATTCCTTCAAAGTATAAAGGATTGAAGCCTGAAGTAAGAAGTATTAGTGAATACAGCAGCGCTTTGAATGAGGATAAAGGTAAATGGGAAAACTAGAATTAATAAAAGATTATGCTAAAAATCTAAACCTTAACTACCTAAGAATAAATGCTGATAAGGTTATTGAAAAAGCCGATTTAGGCAGCACATCTTATCAAGATTTGCTACTCTACTATCTATACTTGAGAGTGAGGTAGCCTCAAGAGATAAAAAGGCGCAGGAAAGAAGGCTTAAATATGCTGGATTCCCAGTAATTAAAAGGATAGAAGACTTTGACTTTAACTTTCAAAAATCGATAACACAAAAACAAATAAACAGGCTTGTTGAAATGGAGTGGATAGAAAGGATGTATAATCTTATATTTCTAGGTCCTTCGGGCGTTGGAAAAACGCATCTTGCGGTTTCCTTAGTATACAAGGCTGTAGAATTAGGCTACAAGGTAAGTTTTACTAGCATGGATAACTTAATGCATGTCTTAAAAACACAGGAAATATCAAGAAAAAGCAAAGGTAAAATCAACAGGATTCTTTCTTCAAACCTTATCATAATTGATGAACTTGGGTACTTACCTATAACCAGGGACGAAGCTAATCTGCTCTTTCAATTAATATCAGCACTTCATGAACAGGCTTCACTTATAATCACCTCGAATAAAGGTTTCGAAGATTGGGTTGAGCTCTTAGGAGATCCTGCTTTAACTACGGCTGTACTAGATAGGAATATCTTACAGATGTGAGCTTTTTAATATGACTGGTAAAAGTTATAGACTTTAACATAGGAAATCTATATTTTAGAGAATAAAAAATGGAAAAACTTCAGTAAAATAGTTTGCCGAAATTTCTCCAAAAGTACTTGCCAATAACAACAGGTGGGGTGAAATATTTGGAAATCCTGTTATGACTGCAACAATGACCGATAGGTTAACCAATAAATCCTACGTTGTTAATATGAATGGAAATTCTTACAGAATTAAAGAAACTAAAGCTTGGCTTAATAGTCTAAAAGAGTGATTTCCATCTTTTGGTGGGCAGGGTTTTAATTATATTTTTGCCTGAAATTTATGTACAAAATACATCCTTGTTTTAATGGATCTTAAGATTTAAGAGAAAATGTAACTTTTACTGGATTATCAGCGTTAGTTTCAATCCTTGTTTTAATGGATCTTAAGATTTAAGTCAAATAGTTTTAACGTGTAATCTTTTCGTTGTTTGTTTCAATCCTTGTTTTAATGGATCTTAAGATTTAAGAAAATGATGAAATAATACACCTTAAGGCACTGTCCGTTTCAATCCTTGTTTTAATGGATCTTAAGATTTAAGATAATTTACTTGAAGCAATGGAAGGATGGATAGAAGGTTTCAATCCTTGTTTTAATGGATCTTAAGATTTAAGGCCTTTGAATTCTTTCATGTTTAATCTCCTCTCTAGTTTCAATCCTTGTTTTAATGGATCTTAAGATTTAAGTTTATCCACGATTAATCACCCCTGTTTAATAACTTGTTTCAATCCTTGTTTTAATGGATCTTAAGATTTAAGATAATTTTGAGGAGGTTTTCTTTTGTACTTTTGAACGTTTCAATCCTTGTTTTAATGGATCTTAAGATTTAAGTAACACCTCGCAAGCTAGATATATCAAGGGCTTAGGGTTTCAATCCTTGTTTTAATGGATCTTAAGATTTAAGCCGTAATTCTTGCAAAAGTACATAACTTCAATACTTAATATTAATTTTAAGACAAGCTTAAAGCTAATATTTTTATTAGTTATTTGATTAAAAAAGTGCTTTTTTTATAGTTTTACATACTTTTAAGACATCTTAATCCCATATATATAGCTGCTATGCAGACCTGGAAATTTATTTTCTCAATAATTATTATATAATGTAACTCATCATTAGTAAATAGTTGGTTATTAACTCACTTGTAATAATATGCTTTCTATGAAAACATAATTATTTAAAATCAAAATTTCCCATATATTTAACTGTTCCAAAGCCTCTTGAAACTGATTTTCCCACCGCCATATAATCTGGAATTTTAAAATTTGTAATAAATTCTCCTTTAAATCCCAACATATCCTTATTTTTAAACCTTATTCCACAAGGCTGTAGATTTAAATATGCAATAATTTTCTCATCAACAGTATATTTAAACCTTTTAGACATAGACAATATGTTACCAATTAAAATGCTTTTCAGCAATTGTGTTTTTTCTTCTTCATTGGATTTTTTATATATTTTAAAATTATTTTCATTTAAACACATCCATGGGGAATCAAATTTATATTTCAATAATGTATTGCATATACCATATTCAACTTTTTCATATTTTATTTGTTTCTCATAAATATTTAAAATATTATTTCCAATATTTAAAGTATCTATTTCAGTTTCTATTTTTTTTATTATATCTATTCCTTCATTAATACCTAAAATACAAGGCATATGATGGATAGCTTTGTACTGTATTATAGGATATCCATATATATTTTTTTCACCTTTATGATTATGAAGTTCCTCATATTGTGAAAATTTATTAGCTATAAAACCTCTTATTTTAGGTATATCTCTTTTAGGCATTTCGATATTTTCAAAACATAACCTCATAATTTTTAATTCCATAATTTCCTCCTATAATATTACATCATTTTCTTCTACTTTATACCCTGTATCTTTATTATAACTTGCACATAAACCTTCATAAGGCACATATGCTATTCCCATTTCTTCGCTTTCTTTCACCTTATTTTTAAATATATTTATTACATTATCATAAAAATCCTTTTTTATATTATTAAACATTTCTCTTCTAATCAATGGATTATCCTGTTTCATGATTTTTTTATATTCATTCCAAATATTTTTAGCTTGTTCATCTACTTCTATAAATACAGATACTTTATCTTTACTATCAATCAACTTAAAATTGTTAGCTACATCTTTAAAATTCAACTTAAGAATAGCTTCAATTAAATCTTTGGACTCCTTTTCACTCATATCTTTTCTTACTTTCTCAAAATACTCCTTATTCATATCCAAATATTCTTCTTCATATATTATATTTTTCTCTGATAATACTTCCTTTGTTTTAGATATCAAATAATTATCGTATATAAAACTATTATACTCTTTACCATTTTCATTATTTATATTGTATAAATGCACATCTCCTAAATATTCTCCTCTGTTTTCCCTATTACATCTTCCGGCACTTTGATTTATAGAATCCAATGTAGCCAAATCTCTTACTACAATATCCATATCTATATCTACCCCTGCCTCTATAAGCTGAGTGCTAATCACTATTTTTCTTTTCTTAATTTTATTAAGTTTTATAATTGTATTATTAATCTTTTTAAAACTTACATCATTTATTAATCCTTTTATTTTATTATAAATAAATTTATCTAATTGTATATTTCCAGTTTTTATTTCTCTTATTCTTTTTCTTCTTTCCTTTGGTATAATTCCTGTGGAAAGAAAATATATCCTTGTATTTTCTAAATCCAAACTTTTTATAAATTCATAAGTACTTTGTGCTAATTTAACCGTATTCAATATAATTAAAATATTTTTCTCTTCATTTTCTAATATCATATTTTCCATTTCCACAAGAAAACTATTATAATCAATACTATCTAGATTTACATGTAACTTGGTTCTTTTAAACTTATCAAAATATTTCTTAGGCTGATCTATTAATTCCTTTATCTCATCTTGTTCAAAAATAAGTGGCTGCGTTGCAGTAATAAATATAAAATATATATTTAATTTTTCAGCCATAACCTTAAATAATTTATTTATAATAAGCCAATATTTAAAAGGTAATGATTGAACTTCATCTAATAGCACAATAGAGTTTGCTATGCTATTATACTTAACTAATTCACTATTTCTACTAGAAAATACAGTATTAAAAAACTGCATGAAAGTAGTTACTATAATCTGAGAATTCCAATTTTCTATTAGAAATTTTGCTTTATTATCATTATAATTTTCCCATTCACTAATATAATGTACTTCACTTAAATGATGATGTTTTAAAATTCTATCATTAGTTACTTTTTCTTCTCCCATAACTTTTTCTATAATTTCACTATAAACTTCATAATTTTGATCTATTACTGAGGTAAATGGTAAACAATATATTATCTTCATATTCTTATTTAATTTCTTTTTTAATTTTAAGGCTGCTGACATACTCATTAAAGTTTTTCCAGTACCTGTAGGCGCTGTAATTGACATTATACGATTATTACTTTCCTTTATTCCTTTTTCTACATCTTCACTAATTTGATTTCTTATATTTCCCAGTTTAGAATTTTTGCTCTTAAACTTTATTTTCTTATATTCATCCACAATATTATAGGGAATATCATATTTTATATTATTGAACTTATGAAATATAGCATCTTCTTTATCTCCAAATATAAGGCAGGAAAATAAGAACTTATAAACTATATATTTTTCTAAATCCTCATTTTTTTGTATTTGAGTAAGTTGTTCAAATGCTTCATAAGCTATATCTTCTATACTATTTAGTAATAAATTTTCATCCACATATTTTAATCCTAATTCTTCAAGTATATGTTTAATTTCCTCTTTTTCTAAGGAGTTCAACTGATTTTTTACTAACTTTTTAGCACTCTTTACCTGGATTGCATCAATAGTATATTCAACATCTGAATTTTCCAAATTACCATGATGCCTTTTAACTATAGTAAAAGCCATTAATGCTAGTTCTTCATCATAATCTTTTAATAAATGATAAGTATATAGTGCTGAGAGATAACCATGACATCTTAGGTTTTTATCCACATCACTTTTACCATAATTAATCATTTGATCTAAATACCTTTGAAAATATTTTGTACCTTTTCCAAGGTCATGGGTATACCCCATGACCTTGGAAACATACATTAATTTTTCCTTTTCATATGAAAACTTAATATCTTTTTCTGTTATAATCTCGCTACATCTATCCCCAACATTTTTAAGATGATTTATAAGTAAAATATTCTCATGAGAATTTAGTTTATAAGAATACAATTTTTTCACCTTCTCCTACACTGTAAAAATTGTTTGCAATACATTTTATAGGCTTACAATTTCTTTCATATATAACCTTCTTATATTCTATAACCTCTCTATCTTCGTTCATTTCATTAGGAAGTGTATCTTTGAAATACTCACAATTTATTTCAAATTCTACGGGTATTTCCTTTTCAAATGGAATTATTGAATCTATATAAACATAATCCTCTGAATGTTCTTCCTTTAAATCTAATTCTCCAACGAATTTAAAGTTAGCTATATACTCACTAAGACCCAATGAAAGTGTATAATAACTTTTATGATTATATAAATTTTCTTTCATTTTCTCATATAATCCTTCATTGTTATGAGTAAAATATATTCTATATGCACAATCTTTTAATATCTCAAAAGTTACTTGAGTTCTGTTTTGGATTTTACTCATCATTTTTGCTGTCTTTGTATCTATAAGATTATATGAAATTCTTGATTTTTTAACTGGATTCATAAGTCTTATGGAAATATTGGCCTGATCCTTTGTAAAATATTTTAAATAATCATTTTTATCTATTCCTAAAATAGCAGCTATCATTCCAGTTATAGCAGTACGTGGTGGAAAAGAAAAAGTTAATGGAGAAGAAGTAGTATAAAATTTTCTGTAATGTGCAAAATCACCCCATACATCAAAAACTAAACATTTCATAATAATCATCCTTTTATTTTTAATTCTACTGGATTTACCTCTTTTATAGCCTCATCAAAGCCTGTTTCTTTTCCATTTAATACTAGATTAACATTATCATCAATTATATATTCAACGTTTAATATCTTCTCTTTATTTTTAATTAATGTAGAAACTAATTTATCAATATTTAATTTAAAATTCTCCAATCCTCTAATATTTTCTTCATCATTGAGTTGCGTTTCTAATTTAATACCTTTAATCAAATCCCCTATATGAAAGTTATTTTCTCTATAATTTACTTTTACAAGCATTCTAGGCATTTGACCAACCTTACTTCTTGATATTAAATTTTTAGTACCATTCCACATAGCCTCTAATAATAAATTTATATCTTCCTCCTGAAGCTTAGTTTCTTCCGCTGCATGTTCATTTATAATTCCTTGAAACCCTATTAAGCTATATGGAAGAATGTATTCTTCTCTAAAGGTTTTATTATCTTTTCCTTCTTCTGCTGAAGCAAAGGCGCCTGTTCCTTTTATTCTTTTTAATGCTACTTTATGTAGTGATCTACCTATATTAAACTGTACAGGTCCAGTAAAGGTTGCTGAGCCTTTATCATTTTTAACAAACTCAAGGGGTATAGTTGCTCCAAATAATCTTACGTCTATACAGTTGCTTAATATATTCTTAATAGCCTCCTCTTTATTTGAACCGAAATCTTTAGCTCTAGTTTTAGCATCCTGTACATAACCTTTATCCGTTCTTTTTTCCCTTACAAATATTTCTTTTCCTTTGTATTCATACAAATAATCTCTTATAGTTCTTTTTATCCTTACATCTGTAACATAATTTATTCCTGTTTCCTCATCAATTCTTGGTTTATTTGAATCTAATGGATCTCCATTTGGATTGTTATCCTTTATATCATATAAAAATATTAATTCTGATCTATTCATATATATCACAGGGCTGTACCTCTAATACAGCCTACCCCTTTCTTTTAATTTAAATTGATGTTTATTCTTCACTTATCTAATTTTCATCTTTTTTCTTAGTTATAACAAAGTTTTTATCCATATTCATTCCCATGCTAAAATATACTGGAATGTCTAAATCAGATAAATTCTCTAACCCATTTGAGTCTATTACATATTCACTAATAAGATTAAATACCTCATTATAATTTTCACTCTTATATTCTATTAGCTTATTTTGTATTTCTGGAATAAGTCTTGTTACGTCTTTTTTATTAAGTTTAAGTCCCTTTAATCTTGCTAAAAAAGGTTTCCTTTTTTCTCTTGAATACTGTATATTTAATAATCTTTCAGCTACATATCCAGTTAAAAATACTGCTTTTTTAGAACTAGTATTAAAAAATGGATTAGCTTCTTGAAAGAAAGTTTGGAATACCTCTCCCTTTGAAGAATAATCTTTAATATCCCATACTTTGTTTTCTAAAGACATATAAATTTCCTCCTTTCTGTTCTTAAATAAATTTAAATACTCTAAAAAGTATAAGAATCCAAATACTCTAAAAGTAGCTGTTGAATAACTATCCTTTTCCTTTGATATTTCATCCTTTTCAGACCTTTTATAAGCATCAATTATATATTCATTAAAAAATCTCATAATAAATTTATAATCAATTTTATTATCCGAAATAATTTTATCTATGGTTTCCAAAAAGTATCTATTAAATTTATCTCTTGGGAAAACATTGCTTAATAACTGAAAACTAACAATCTTATCTTCAAAAAACTCCAAACTTCTTATATAATCTAAAGTAGAAAAAATTTTTTTGAACCTTGATGGTGCTACATCCTCAATATTCAAAAGAATATTTAATGCTGCATTATTCTTCTCAATAAACATTAAATCATAGCTAATGCTATTTTCCTGTTTTCCTAAGAATCTTAAAGTATGTTCTTCCACACCTGCATACTTATTTCTTACATCTTCTGCATCCTTACTATTTAAAATTTTATAATTATCTAATACTTTAAGTAAATCTTTTCCAAAAATTAGTTTTGGAATAAGATAATACTTTCTTCCGTAGAAAGTAAATGTTAAATAATCATCTAAATAATTCTTGCCACTTTCTAACTTTACAGCACAGTCTTTACATACAGGAAAGTTTCTCCATGCCCTTTCATAATCAAAACCACCTGCTATATAACCCTCTTTGTCTATGGTATAAAACGGAAAAATATTAACTAATCCAAATATATCTTCCTTTTTTTTTCTACATAAGCAGCATACCGCACTGTCTTTATATACTTCTTTTTTATAAGTTTCGCTGTAACGAAATTTTTTAAGAGCATCATCAACTACTTTCTTATTAAATACTTTAAAATCGCCTATATATCCTTTTCCACTATTATCCTCCACTGCAACAGTTATAAAAGAACCTTCCTTTTTAGGAACATTAGTCAATTCTTTCTTTAAATCTTCTAATATATAAGCACTATTTTCATTTAATACACTACTGATGCCAGTCAGAATTTCTTTTTCATCTTTAAATTCTTTACCACAAAACTTAATTCCTTCCGGAAAAGCTTTTATTATTTTATTTAAAAATGTTTTTTCTATATCTGTTACTTTGGATGTCGGAGTTATATCAGTACCACGGGAAGAACCTGCTCTGTAAAGGTATCTTAATTTGTAGGCATCATCATATTGAATTAAATTGATACCCTTATATGAAAACTTTCCACATACTTCTTCTATAATAATTTCTAATCCATTATTGTATCTACCACCTCCTGACACATCCTGTATAAAAATTTCTAACAGATTGTCACTCTTACTTGTTACTTCCCCTATATTCTTTATACTTTCCACTTTTTCACCTTGTATAATGAACATATAGTAAAAATTCATTATACTTTTCCTTTCTTAA
>ENA-UOOE01001738-UOOE01001738.1-fermentation-metagenome-genome-assembly--contig:-NODE-1738-length-17532-cov-23.392287_pt1 | contig 17532 bp, 15 predicted proteins | sample MGYA00245776_ERZ724021 | MGnify/ENA primary metagenome ERZ724021 (study PRJEB28704, sample SAMN03018321) | fermentation metagenome | biome: anthropogenic terrestrial biome; feature: soil... | reverse complement strand
GTAACGATTTCCGCTCCGTCCATTCAGCTTGATACAGGTGCGACGATTAAAGTTGCACAGGGCAAAACTTACCAGTTCAAAGCAACAAGCACAACTACTGTTAACCCGACAGTTGGCAATGGCGCGGTATTCCAGGTAGTAAAGACTAATAAGGCCGGCAACAATACTTTCTTTACAGTAAAGGCTGTTGGCACAAAAGGCCAGAGCACTGGGATATATGTCAACGGTGTACGCCGTACAGTAGCTACAGTTGCTTAACCTGTAGGAAAAGTTCTTAATTAAATAACAACAAATCTCAACAAAATTTAGTCAGTTGTATTTGCGTAGCGGCGGTTTGAGCGTTAGTTCAGGCCGCCGCTTTGTGCTGCCCGCGCGGACATAGTCCGTTTCGCCGCGGGCAGTGCCCGCAGACAAGACGCGGGGCAGGTTTCAAAGTACCGTAAGAGTGCGTACGCGGAAAGTAAGCCCAGCTTTAATAAACACGCACCCTGTAAAGCTTGCAAGACGAGACGGCCTGTGGCCGCGCACCCTGTAAAGCTTGCAAGACGAAACGGCCTGTGGCCGCGCACCCTGTAAAGCGCAGGAAACGAAACGGCCTGTGGCCGCGAAAAAAAGCCCGCACCCTCGTAAAAGAGGATGCGGGCTTTGGGCTTGTGTGTTGGGTTTACGCTTTGGTTTCCCTCAGCTTTTTAAAAAAGCCGGTTAAGAGTGCCGCGCATTCGCTTTCCAGTACGCCGCCTGTCAGCTGCGGCCGGTGGTTGTACGGCAGTTCGAAAAGGTTCACTACAGAGCCGCAGGAGCCGGCCTTTTTGTCGTAAGCGCCGAAGATAACCCGCGGTATGCGCGCGTTGATTATAGCGCCTGCGCACATGGGGCACGGCTCAAGGGTAACGTACAGCTCGCATTGCCACAGCCGCCAGCCGCCGAGTGTGCGGCACGCGGAGTCTATGGCCTCTATCTCAGCGTGGCAGAGGGCGTTTTTTGCGTTTTCGCGGCGGTTCTGCCCGTGCGCGATGACGCTGCCGTCTTTGACTATGACCGCGCCTATGGGCGCTTCGCCCCGCAGGGCGGCCTCACGGGCGTAAATAAGGGCTTTTTCCATGAAGTAGGTATCTTTATTATCCATACCTTTAAAAGCCTGCTTTGAGCATTGCCGCGGAAGAAAAGACAAAGAAAATCAGCGTGCAGATTACCCCCGGGTTTGAGAAAAACGCGGCAATCCTGCTTGAAAGCGGCAGCAAAGGCACGGGCCTGTTCCGCCTGAAAAATTTCTTTTTAGTGCTTAGGTATAAAAAGGAGATTATGCCGAGCGCGAGGGACGCGAAGAAAATATAGGTGGAAACGCTGTTTGCCGTGCTTGCGCCGTAGTTTGTCTGCAGCACGTCGAGCAGCGAGGCTATAAAGTTGTTGCAGAAGTGTATCAGCAGCGAGGGCAGCAGCGACTCTGTGCGCACGTCAACGTAAGCCATGGCCAGTCCGGCGATGAAAGCAAAAACAAACTGCACCAGGTTGCCGTGGTACAGCCCGAAAAGCAAGGCTGAGCAGACCACCGCGAAGCCGTCGCCGTACCTGCGCAGGCTCTGCAGCACAGCGCCGCGGAAGAGCATTTCTTCAACGAGCGGGGGTATTACGGCAAAAAATAAAAAGTACAGCAGTAAAACCAGCGGGTCGTTTGAGACGGGCATCTGCGGAAATGTTCCGCTGAAGCCGAACTTTTCTTCCCACTCTATTACGACGTTTGCCGGTATGTTTGCCAGCTGGCAGACTGCCGTGCCGAAGGCCGCGCACGCAAGCACTGTCGGCAGGCCGGTTTTTTTGAACGGCAGGCCGCGCGACGCGGTCATGTGGCTTGCGCTGAAGTATATCAGCGGCGGTATGGCCATTGCGATGTAGCTTATGTCGTTTAAAAGGTAAAACAACACGAGCGGCATGCCGTGCGACGTGCCGCTGAATGAGTAAGTGTAGTAGCCTGACTTAGCGTACGCGGCCGTCAGTATTTGAAAGAGCGTCTCAACGGTCAGCAGCGACAGGAGTATGGTGAAGCTTGTCCTGCTGGCCGCCTTGCGCAGGCCGTGCTTTTCTTGGTCCATCATTTGGTAGTAAGGCGGCGGGTAAAAGGGTGCTTGCTGCGTGTAAGGCGAGTAATACATGGAACCGTCTCCTATAACAGTATTTTAGTATATTGTTATTATAATACAGTTTAAGTATAAAAGTAAATATCGGGTTCCGCTTCGCGTCTGATGTTAATTTGCGGCGTTCTTGGCTTTGACGGAGTCGTTCTTGTCATAATAAATAAAGGAAGCAAGTACGGCGCCAACGCAGACTGCCGCGTACAGCAAAAACATCCGATTCTGTATGCCGCCGGCAAGTATGAACAGCGAGCCGAGCGTTGCCATTATGGGGTAAAACACTCCGCGCACGGCGCTGTGTATTTCGCCGCTTTTGTACATCTTAAAGACCATGCAGTAAAGTACTATGTAAAAAATATAGTTCATTACTATGGAAATTTCCGAAACGTCCGAGTTTGGCAGCAGGTTAAACTTTACTGTAAGCACGTGTATGCATGTCCAAAAAAGCATCAGCAGGTAGCAGAAAAAGGCTGAACGTATGGGCATATTGAATTTTTTATTTAAAACTGAAAGCTTGTCTGAGAACGGGAACATCGCTTTGCCCCGCAGCGCCATGGCGTACGGCATGCGTATGTAGCCTAAGACTATGCCGTTTACCGTGCCCATCACCGCGAGTATGACGAAGATGAGTATCAGCTCCGCGCCGAAGCTGCCAAAAAGCTTTTGCGCGACTGTGTACACGTGCGCGTCGCCGAGCCGCATTATTGTTTTGGTGTCCAGCAGGCTCGTTATGCCTACGAAGTAAGCTACGTAGGTTATAAGTATAATTATTGGAGAAATAATCAGTGCGCGCGGCAGGTTTTTCTTTGAGTCCTTTATTTCGGGCGCGATGGTTGTCGAGATGACCCACCCGTCAAACGAATAGGCTATCGGCCCTACTGCGGCAAGCCAGTTAGCGCTCCTGAACGTCTGCATTGATACATGCTTAAAGCCTTCCGCCGGGTTCCCGAAAATAAGGCCGCATATGGCGATGACCAAAAGCGGAAGCATTTTACTTACAGTAGAAAAGTTCTGAAAATCTCCTCCCAGTTTAGCCGACAGCGCGTTTACGATAAATGCAAGCGTATAAAACGCCGTGCCTATGAGCATTTGGTTTTTCAGCGTGCCGTCCCATCCGAACAAAATACATGAGTAAATGCCGACTACCCACGAAACTACTGTGGCTATGGTTGGGTAGTAGACGAAGATTTGAAACCACCCTATGCCGCAGGCGAGTTTTTTACTTGCGAACTCTTCCATGTAGGCCATTATACCGCCGGAGGTGTCGGTTCGCGCGGCAAGCTCGCTCATGCACAGGCCGCCGAAGATGATGCTTGTTGCGCTCAAAACGAAAGCGACAACGCCTAAAAATACGCTGCCGCCGGTAGCTATCAGGATATTGTCGCTTTTAAAAAATATACCCGAGCCTATGCAAATGCCTATAATCATTGCTATGGTGGTAAAAAGCCCGTACGTCGGCTGTTTTGTCTGTGCGTTTTTTTCCATTATAATTTAATTCTCCAATATTAAATTTATGCTTAAATATTTTCAGCGCAAGCCGCCGGAAATATTTAAGGATAGTCTTTCATATACGCCATAATGAAGAAAAGTCCAAAACCCGCATAGCAGATTTTGGACTTTTGGCAGGGGCAGAAGGATTTGAACCCTCGGCACGTGGTTTTGGAGACCACTGCTCTACCAACTGAGCTATACCCCTAAATGTAAACGACGGTATTAATTATACCATTTGTTTTGACAGGTGTCAATAGTTTATGACGGCACTTTAGGCGCATTACTGTTGAATTTTAGGTAAAAACGGTTTATGCCCGGCAGATCCCCGCGTATTATGCAGTATGTAAGGGGATACCGGGCATTTTTCATACAAGAAGGTATAAGAGCGCGAAGATAAGGCTTGCGTCCGCTTTTTCTTCTATAAGGAGTATGAGCAGAAATAAAATAAGTGTCCGCTCGCCGTCTTTCATAAGGTAATCAAACAGTTCGCCGGGGCGTTCGGGGTCTGCGTTTTTTGCCGCTTGGCCGGCGTCAGCATCCGCGCCGCTTTGGCCGTCGTTTTGGGCAGGCGCCTTTTTAGGAGGCTCCTCATGCGGTGAAGGCACAGGCGCTGCTGGTGGCGGCCGCCCGGCTGGGTTTCTTTGCTGCTGCGGGTAACGCGCCTTTGCCTGCATTTCGCGCGCGCGGCGTATGGCATCCTGCTGAAGCCTCGACATATGGTTAGGGTCGTAGTTCATATTGTCGGCCATGTCACACCTCACAAAATTCCGGCTTTTTTTATCAAAGGTATTATCTTAATTATCTGCATTAACTTAATGGACTCATCCAGCTTTGACTTTCTTTTATCGCTTAAAAACGGCCTTAGCGCGCGCAGCAGGCGGGTGCTGTCGTTTTCTTTTTTAAAGCATGACATTATGGGGGCAAACTTAGCCGCCATTTTTATTGCGTCTATGTCCGCGGAATAAGGCGCGGGAGCTGGGCTCTGCCCGCAGGCAGGCTCGGCCGGCTTCGGCCCGGCGTCCGGAGTACCCGACACGCCGAGCATGCTTGCCATATTCTTAAGTTTTTCCAGGCTTTCCGGGTCATTTAAAATGCCGTGCAGCTTAGACGTTAAGTCATCCATTTGTTACTTGCCCCCGTTGAATTCCCTCATTATTTTTTGTGCTTCAGGTGTTTTAAGGAGTTTTTCACATGCGGACTTATCCGCCAAAAGCGCTTTTACACGTTTCTGCTCCTCAGGGCTGAGCTTTTTCATAAGCATTTCGACTGTGCTGTCATTGCCGCCTTGATTTTGCATTTTATCACCCCAGTTTATAATTATGACTTATAGCGGATATATATAACTGTAAAAAAGGATGATTATTACCTGTAATCCAATTTAATCCCTTATATGATATTATAAATTTCCAATTATCCGTTTTACTTGATAATTGTCGGTTTTTAGTTTATAATCGTACTTGAATTAAGCTGTATATTTTGGTATTTGCTGTTGTAAATAATATACTTTTTGTATTTTTGATATATTAAAAAACAATTTGGAGTGGTTAGGATTGCCGAAAAACTTAAGCAGGATTATTGCCGCGGTATTGGTGCCGGTTTTATTTATATTAACTTTGGCTGTGTATGTTCCGGTTACGGCGGCTTTGACTGCCGTAACGACGGATTACCTTAATCTGCGCAATGGCGCCGGAACCAACACTGGCGTCATATTAACGCTCGGTAAAAACGTCACTGTTACAGTTACAGACAATAATGACGCAAAGTGGGCTAAGGTGCGCACCCAAAGCGGCAGGGAGGGGTACTGCTTTAAGCAATACCTGAGTTTCGGCAGCAGTTCATCTCAGAGCGCGTCGGGTACCGGCAGCACGGATGCTTCATCCGCAAGCGCCGTAACGTCTTCAAATTTAAACCTGCGTGACAGCGCGTCCATGAGCGGCCGTGTCATCTTAGTCATATCAAAGGGATTGTCCGTAACGGTGCTGGATAATTCGGATGCAAAGTGGGCTAAGGTCAGGACGCAGAGCGGTAAAGAAGGATACTGCTCTAAAACGTATTTAAAGATTTCGGGCGGTTCGTCGTCCGGCACCGCAGGCACGGCAAAAACATCTTCCGATTCGTCGCAGACAGTGAAAACAACCGATTACCTCAACCTGCGTGAAGGCGCGGGGACAAGCTATAAAAAGATCCTTACCATGGCGAAAGGGCTGCAGGTAACGGTGCTTGACAGCTCAAGCGCAGATTGGGTTAAGGTCAGGACGCAGAGCGGTGCGGAAGGGTGGTGCAGCAGGCAATACCTCAACATGGCATCCTCAGGGAGCGCGTCGGCTTCGTCTGCGGAACCGGCCTCGTCATCAGAATCTTCACAGGCTTCAGCAGCCGGTACGGGCGAAAGCACCCATACCGTAACCGGAGCCGTTGTAACGGCGGACGTTTTGCGGATGCGTGAGCAGCCAAACACAAACTGCTCCGTAGTGGAAAACCTGCCTAAAAATACAGTGCTGAAGGTACTTGAGACTCCGTCTGACTCTGGGTGGCTGGAAGTTGAGGCTCCGTCGGGAAAAACTGGTTATGTAAGCAGCGATTATGTTAAAATAACTTATTCCGACGGTGATAATGAAGTACCGAGCGGGGACGGCAATATATCAATATCGGCCGCGCAGAAAAACATACCCGCGGGGAAGACGTTTTACCTTAAAGTCCTAACAAATTCTTCGGGCGGCAGCGTAACCTGGACAAGCAGCAATTCATCCGCTGCCAGCGTGTCCGACGGTTTTGTTTTCGCCGCTGGAAAGGGAGAAGCCGTCATCACCGCTTCCAATGGCTCCGGCTCCGCGACATGCAAAGTTTTAGTAACGGATGCCGAGGCTGTGCGTACGGCTTATGCTTCACCAAACGTTGCCTCATTAGGCGAAAGCGTCACTTTTACCGCCGTCACGGACAGTACGCGCGACGGAGTGAAGTTCGTCGTAAAATCGCCAGGCGGGGACACTGTAACCGTCAATGCATCAGGCTGCACGGAAGATACGGTTTCGGGTATAACTACTAAGAACTGGACGGGCAGCACGGCGCTTTCGGAGGCCGGCGCGTACACGGTTTCAGCTTATTCGTCTGTAAGCGGGACATGGAGCCTTACGTCATATGATACCAATGTGTACGTTACGGCAGACAGCGATGCTTCCGCCTCTACTTCGGAGGAACACCATGTAAGCGATAAAATGCTTGCGCTTATAGCCTCATGGGAAGGGTACCGCCCCGAAGTTGAAAAGGACGCGCTTACTTCAAGCCTTATACCGACGGTAGGTTACGGTCAGACCATAAGCCAAAACGCCCTGTTCTATGATTCCATAAGCAAAACCGAAGCGTTTTCAGACATGGTTAACCTTATAAATAAATCTTCATATACGACCGAACTTAATAAAATGGTAAAAAATAATAATTTTAAAATAAACCAGTGGCAGGCGGACTGCCTGATAGACTTTGCGTACAACGTTGGCGCGGGCTACTTTAACGGCAGCAGTGAGCCTGACTTTAAGCAGATAATGAAAAACGCCGTAGTCCCGCCGGACCTGAGCGGCGGAGCGGGCATAAGCGCTACGGTAACGAAAGAAACGTCATTGATGGGCAGTGCGGGCAGCCTTTCGGACAAATTGTGCACGGTTTCAAAGGGCGCTTCTGTTACGGTTACCGACAGCGGGTTCCAAAGCAAGAATGACGGCTGGTACAAGGTAAGCCTTTCGGACGGTACAAGTGGGTGGCTTAACTCCGGTTATGTCAGCCTTGCTGGTTCTGAAAACATGGTCCACGACCTGAACTATACAAACGCGTATGCGTTCGGGACTGAGCTGATACGCTGGAGCCTTGCGAGCGGCAAGTTTTATACGGGCCTGTTTTACAGGCGGCTTGTTGAAGCAAACGTGTACAGCTACGGGGACTATGACGTGGTTAAATACAATAAATACGGCTACAGCTACCCGTCCTCGGCGGTAAACGCGGGGCTTAGCTGACGCCGTAAATTAACGGTGGCTTTATAAATTGTTATAAAAAAAATCGGGGACTGCGATTCGTTCACAGCCCCCGTTTTTGCGTTTAGCAACCGCAGTTATTCCCGCAGCCGTCGCCGCAGCCACCACAGCTGCCGCAACTGCCGCAACTGCTGCCACTACTACCGCAGCTATTGTTGAGGCAGCCGCAGCAGCATAAAATTACAAGCAGGATTACAAGGCAAGAGCAACTATTTCCGCAGCCACATGAATTACACATAATGTTTTCCTCCTTTCAATTTACAATACATAATATTGTAACGGAGCAAAACTTGTTACAATAAATTCTTCCTTCCGTAATTCATGCTCTTATAAGCGGCCTGCGGGGCAGCCGGAATTTCATACGGCATGCCGTTCAGTCATGGAATAAAAAATCCGGATTTAAAAGCGCCGCGCTGCGCTTTTAATGCAAAATAGAAAATGATGAGCCAATTATTGGCAGCGGCCTTTCACGGCCGGATATGGCGTTTACAATGCCTATAATTACATATACGGCCGTTATTGCGCCGTATATATAAGTAAGTATATTATTTATTAACGAACCGGCTGCCGAAATAATCGGAACCATGGAAAACGGCATAATCAAAAAGATTTTTATTACGGCGTGCAGGATGAAAAGTATTATTCTAAAAATAAATTCAAATATTGTAAGTATAATGCCCTGGTTTATGTGGTACCTGACTTTGCTGTCATACCGGCCGAAGATAAGGCCTATTATCCATAATATGCCGACGTATGACAGGGCCGAGAGCAGTTTTTGGACTCCGCGGCCGTAACTTCCGGGCGTGCTGTCGTTGTTATAACCGTAGTACATGGTTAACAGTTGACCTCCGTATTATTGAAGTAATTGTTTTTAATCGGCAGTGTATTTAACTATCTGGGCTTTTTTGATGATGACAGGTTCGAGCGGCTTATTGTTTTCATCGGTCTTGACGGCGGCTATTTTGTCAACTGTATCCATACCGTCAAAGACCTGCCCGAAAACCGTATACCCGCTTTCGTCTATATTGTAAGCGCCGTCAAGCAAAGGGTTGCCGCCGTATTTTTCATAGATACTCTTATACTCCTTTGTGACTTTGCTCATGTCGAGGAACGCGGAGCCGTATTGCGCCGTAAAAGCTTCGGGGCTTGCCTTATACACTTCGTAATATTTTTCACAGTTATCCCAGCCAGGCAATGCCGACACGGGCGCCTGGTTTATGAAGAACTGGCTCCCGTTTGTATTTTTGCCGCTGTTGGCCATTGCCACGGCGCCGCGCAGGTTTAAAAGGTTAAGGCTGAACTCGTCTTCAAAAGACTTGCCCCAGATGCTTTGGCCGCCTGTACCGTCGCCGTTTGGGTCGCCTGTCTGTACCATGAAGTTATCTATGACCCTGTGGAATATTAATCCTGTATAATAGCCTTCGTTTATAAGCCCTTTGAAGTTTTCCACAGCTTTAGGCGCCGCTTCGGGGAAAAGGCGCATTTTAACGGTTCCCATGCTGGTTTCAAAGACGGCAATCTCTTCGCCGTCAGCCGGTTTTTCAAGCTGGTAGCCCATTTGTTTGTCCTTTCCTGTACTGCTGGCGGCTGAACTTGCCGCCTGCGATGATGCCGATGTTTTACTCGAAGTTTTTGCCTGTGAGGAGGAAGATGATGAAGTACCGCCGCCGCCGTGCGAACATGCCGTCAGGCAAAAAAATAAGGCGGAAAATGTCACAAATGATAAAAAAATAGTCTTTTTTTGCATAAAATTAGTTCCTTTCCACGTTTATGCCTTGTATATTTCATTTTTATATTTTATAATAGAATATGTATAAAAATAAGATAATGAAAAGCTATGTTTACATACCGTAACGCCATTTGAAAAAGCGGATGGCATATTTACCGCAGCATTAATATTTTTTGTACGTCTTACCGTTTTATTTATAGCATATATATAGATGAATGTAAACAAAAGGAGGGAATAAAATGACTGAGTATTATCCTGAAGGTTGGAGGATAGATACCCTGGAAAACCATGCGGCGACGGCAAATTTTTCTTCACTTAACGATGCCTGCCGTGAAGGTAAGATCCTCGAAGGGCGCGCGCTTGTCTGCGACAGCGCCCATAATCTGATAGTAGATCTCGGGTGCACTAAGGGCTTTATACCGCGCGAGGAATGCGCGGTTGGTATACGCGACGGCACAGTGCGCGACATCGCCATCATTTCGCGCGTCAACAGGCCGGTATGTTTTATAGTGACGGGATTTGAAAAGCAGCCTGACGGAAGCGTTACGGCCATACTCTCAAGAAGGGCCGCCCAGGAAAAATGCATGGAGGGTAAAATATCCAAATTAATTCCCGGCGATATTATAGATGCGCGCATAACGCATCTCGAAAATTTCGGGGCGTTTGCCGACATTGGCTGCGGGGTTGTGGCCCTGCTGCCCATAGACTCTATTTCCGTTTCACGCATTGACCACCCGCGCGAAAGGTTTGCGGTAGGCATGGACATAAGGGCTGTCGTAAAGTCGGTAGCCGACGGGCGCATTACGCTTAGTCATAAGGAACTGCTCGGCACTTGGGAGGAAAACGTGTCCATGTTTTCCGCTGGGGAAACGGTTGCGGGCATTATCCGCTCGGTAGAACCGTACGGTATATTTGTGGAGCTTACTCCGAACCTCGCCGGACTTGCCGAAACGAAAGAAAATGTATACTCCGGCCAGCAGTCAAGCGTTTACATAAAGAGCATAGTGCCTGCCAGGATGAAGGTAAAGCTTGTCATTGTAGACACGTTTGACATTTCGTACAGGCCAATGCCCCCTAAATACTTTTATACCGGGAACAGGATGGAGCGTTTCGTTTATTCGCCTTTAGACTGTGAAAAGAAGATAATAACCGACTTTACGGTTACAGGCGTACCTGTAAAATAATAAAACAATTTAAATGCCTCCACAGTAAACGGCAGACTGTGGGGGCACTATTTTTTTGCGCTGAATAAAATCGGGCGGCATAATACCCGCTTCGTAAGTCATTTAACCGAGTTTATGGCGTAGATATACTCTTTACCGGTCTTGGCGTTCGTTTTAAGGACGTACTCCATGTATTTTGCAGGCGTAGGCGTACCGCCAGACGAAGCCTGGGCCGACTGCGCCCGCGTTTCATCGCTCGGAGGCACGTACCCTACGCGCAGCACAACCTCGTCGCCGTGCTTTTTTGCGCTTTCTGTGTAAGGGGTATAGGTACTGTCAAGGGAGTAAAGCGCGACGTGGAACTGTGCCGCGTCGGCATCATAAGTGTAAAAGGTCTCTTTATCCGGATTTTTAGGTTTAAGCTTGCAGTCAGGGCCGAAAAGCTCGTGGCATGCATCGGAAACGTCGCCGAGCGGCACAATGGTTTTACCGGCATCGTCGTAATTTGTATAGTTGGCGGCACTGCTGTCGGTCATTGTTTTCCAAAGCGAAGCGTTTAAAATAAAATCTGAGTCGGCCTTGTCGGGCGAAGCGAACGGTTTGGGGTTTTGTGCCACTACTACGGTAAGAAAGGTATCATAGGCCCTCAGCTTTGAGTCGTCATTAAGCTTTGAGTGGACGGAGCTGCCTATGGAGTAAGCTATGAAAACAACGCCGGTAAGAGCGAGCAGAAGGACTACCGTGCCGGAAAGTATGCCGTAGCGGTGCCTGCCGCGCTTTTTTTCAGCAGGCTCCGGCGGCTCTTCTTCGCCGCCGTCCCATTTTGTCAGCAGTTCATCGGCATCGTCGGTTTCATTTTCAGGAAGGAAATCGTCAATTTCCATATCGTTGTCCATCTTGTTTTCACGTATGGGGACCGTACCGTCAAAGTTTAAGCCCTTTTCTTCACCGCCCGCGTTTTCGCTTTTTGCATGGGTGCCGCCGTTCATCCCGCGGTAATCGGCCGAGAAATCGCTTATGCTTTTTTTCTGCTTTTTTGCCATAGCCTTGACTCCTTTTACCGGACCTGGCCGTTGCCGGTTATGATGAATTTAGACGATGTAAGTTCGTTTACGCCCATAGGGCCGCGCGCGTGCAGCTTTTGCGTGGATATGCCTATTTCGGCACCGAGGCCGAATTCACCGCCGTCTGTAAAGCGCGTGGAAGCATTGACGTAAACGGCGGCGGAGTCTATGCGCGACGTGAATTTGCGGGCGTTCCCGTAGCTTTTTGTTATTATGGATTCACTGTGCCCGGTGGAATATTTTGATATGTGCTCTATGGCCTCGTCTATGCTGTCAACTACTTTTACAGCTAAGATATAGTCGAGGTACTCCTCAGACCAGTCTTCCTCAGTTGCCGGCACAACGCTGCCGCCGAGGATTTCACGCGTGCGGCTGCAGCCGCGGATCTCAACGTGTTTTTCATCAAGCCGCGCTTTTATGGCTGGCAAAGCCTCTTTTGCTATGTCCTTATGTACAAGCACCGTTTCTATTGCGTTGCATACGGACGGGCGCGAGGTTTTAGCGTTGAATATTATATTTGCAGCCATATCTACATCCGCCGTGTCGTCTACGTATACGTGGCAGTTGCCGGCGCCGGTTTCAATAACCGGTACGAGCGAGTTTTCCGCGACGGCGCGGATAAGCCCGCGCCCGCCGCGGGGGATAAGGACGTCTATATACCCGCGCAGTTTCATCATTTTGCCGGCTGACTCGCGCGAGGTATCGGTTACAAGCTGCACGCAGTCTTCAGGCAGGCCGGATCTTTTAAGCGCTTTGCGCATCGCCGAGCAGATGGCGGTGTTTGAACGTATGGCTTCTTTTCCTCCGCGCAGGATAACGGCGTTTGAAGCCTTAAGGCACAGCGCGGCGGCATCAGCCGTCACGTTGGGCCTCGCTTCATATATAATGCCGACAACGCCTAATGGTACCCGTATTTTTTCTATTTTCAAGCCGTTCGGACGCATGCCGCCTGAAATAACTGTGCCTATGGGGTCTGACTGCGCGGCTACCTTGCGCATGCCGTCGGCTGCCGAGGAGATGCGGCTGCCGGTGAGCTGGAGCCTGTCGAGCAGGGAATCTTTCATGCCTGCCTTTTTGGCAAACTCCATATCGCCTTTATTTGCCGCTAAAATCCCGTCCGCCGATTTTTCAATTTCATCTGCGGCGCACAAAAGGGCCCTGTCCTTAAGCGAGCCCGAGGCCGCGAGGAGCTTTGACGCGCGCTTGGCTTTTATGCCCATTTCTTCCATGTAATCCATATGATTTTCGCATCTCCCTTACTTTTCCGCCGGAAAATCCGGGCGTGGTTTTTATGTATGTATATTTATTCTAACATATAAAACATGCTAATTCTCGCCGAAAATTGTCCCAATCTGCGCTCCCTCGAAAAGGTCGTACAGCTTTTCCGGCACGGCGCCGCTCATTACGCAGCAGGTTATCCCTCCGGCATTGGCGGAACAGGCCGCTTCAACTTTTGTGCGCATACCTCCGGTGCCTCGGGCTGAGCCGGCGCCGCCGGCTATCTGCCTTATATCGTCCGTTATATGCGGCACGTACGGTATACGCTTGGCTTTTGCGTTTTTACGCGGATTACCGTCGTAAAGGCCGTCTATATCTGTCAGTATCACAAGAAGGTCGGCATCGACAAGGCGCGCGACTATGGATGAAAGCGTGTCGTTGTCGCCTATCTGGTTGCCGGCAAGCTCGTCTACCGCTACAGTGTCGTTTTCATTTACAACGGGTATAACGCCCATTTTGAGAAGCTCGCTGAATGTATTCTGCGTGTTTATTTTGTTGTGTTCGTTTGCTATGACGTCCCCAGTAAGCAGCACCTGCGCCACGGTCCGGTTGTATTCTCCGAAGAATTTGTCGTAGATAAACATAAGCTCGCATTGGCCGACGGCTGCAGCCGCCTGCTTGCCCTCGGTTGTGACGGGCCTCTCGGTTAAGCCGAGCTTGCCGGCGCCAACTCCTATGGCACCGGAAGTGACAAGGATTATCTCCTTGCCGGAGTTCTGCAGGTCGCTGAGTACCTTGCACAGGCGTTCCACCCTGCGCAGGTTGAGTTTACCGTTTTTGTAGGTCAGTGTTGACGTGCCCACCTTTACAACTACTTTTTTTGCCTGTGTGATTACCGACATTTATTTTACCCTCTTCAAATTATTATTTATATAAAAACGCAGTAAAACATAATGAATGGCAGAATGTGCAGAATAATTTATAACGAGCTTGTACCGCCGCAAAGTGCCGCGTTAACGGGTTTATTTGGCAAAGGCGCTCCCCTTAAGCCAAATCACCTTATTATACCACAAATAAGCAAAAGATACGAAATGAAAAAACACGAGGCCGGCATTGCTTAAAACGCTGGAAACAAATACAGAAGCGATATCGCTTTACAGATTAAAAATACATTGTTTTATCCTCTTTTAGCGAACAGCAATCGGTTACACTCATTTTAAAGGAGCTGACCAGTAAAAATGATATTTGATTTCGGATACCGTCTCAGGGAGCTGCGTAAAGGCAAAAACCTTACGCAGACTCAGGTGGCAAAAAGGCTTAACCTTTCCAAAACGACTATAAGCGGCTATGAAAACAACATCAAAACGCCATCACTTGATGTTTTAGTCAAACTTTCGATACTTTATGATGTGTCTGCGGACTATATCTTAGGTTTGGAAAACAGAAAGATGCTGCTGCTTGACGGTGTGACAAAAAACCAAATGGAAATCCTCGACGCCTTGCTCAAAGAGTTCAAAGAAAGTAATAAAAACTGTAAAATGTACGGAGGAAAACAGGAGTACTGAACGTTTTACAGCTGATAACCCAAAAAACCAATGTGCGGCTTCAAACGCACATTGGTTTAAACATAGATATAATTTAAGAACTAAAAAAGGATATTACATCCTGTGGCTGTGGTCACCGTGCTGCGGAAAACGGTGCGGGCGCCTGTTGTACGGCTGTTGCTCCGCATTGTTTTCAGGAGTAAGCCCTTCAAGCTCTATACGTGCCGCACGGCGGGAAAGGTTAAGCCTGCCTTTTTCATCTATATTGAGGACTTTTACCGTAACCTGGTCGCCTACGTTTACAACGTCTGTTACCTTCTCAACGCGCTTTACGTCGAGCTGTGAGATATGGACGAGGCCTTCCTTGCCGGGAGCTATCTCGACAAAAGCGCCGAAGTCCATGATGCGCGTGACTTTTCCGCAGTATATCGTGCCGGGAACAGGGTCGTTTACTATGGTGTTTACTATTTCATATGCTTTTTCGCATTTTTCCTTGTCTGTTCCGGAAATGTAAACGTTGCCGTCTTCTTCGACGTCTATTTTAACGTCGCACTCGGCGCATATTTTCTGTATTACTTTTCCGCCGGCTCCGATTACGTCGCGTATTTTTTCAACCGGAATTTTTATTGACATCATTTTCGGAGCGTATTGCGAAAGTTCCTTACGCGGCTGCGCGATGGCTTTAAGGAGTATTTCATCTATAATATAGTCGCGCGCCTTATGCGTTTTGTAGAGCGCTTCTTTTACCATTTCGGGGAGAAGGCCCTTTATTTTAAGGTCCATCTGTATGGCTGTTATACCTTTGTGGGTACCGGCGACTTTAAAGTCCATGTCGCCGAAAAAGTCTTCGACGCCCTGTATATCAACCATTGTCATCCAGCGCTCGCCTTCGGTTATAAGCCCGCAGGATATGCCGGCGACAGGCGCTTTTATAGGCACGCCCGCATCCATCAGCGCGAGAGTTGAACCGCAGATGGAAGCCTGGGACGTCGAACCGTTAGAAGAAAGCACCTCAGAAACAAGGCGCATGGTGTAAGGGAACTCCTCCTCTGACGGTATGACCGGTAAAAGCGCGCGTTCAGCGAGCGCGCCGTGGCCTATCTCACGGCGTCCGGGGCCGCGGCTCGGGCGTGTTTCACCTACTGAGTACGACGGCATGTTGTACTGGTGTATATAGCGCTTGCTTTCCTGCTCGTCTATGCCGTCAAGCTTTTGTTCCTCGCTCATAAGGCCCAGGGTGGCAACGGTGAGTACCTGTGTCTGGCCGCGCGTGAACATGCCTGAGCCGTGTACCCTTGGCAGCAGGCCAACTTCAGCGGCAAGCGGGCGTATCTCATCCATCTTCCTGCCGTCGACGCGCTTCTGCTCATCTAAAAGCCAGCGGCGGACTACGAACTTCTGCGTTCTGTAAAGGCACTCGTCTATTTTAGCGCCCTGATCGGGGTAAACCGGGTCAAGCTTTGCGTGTACGTTTTCATATATGGGGAGAAGCCTTGCGTCGCGCACTTTTTTATCGTCTGTATCCATGGCGGCGCGTACGTCGTCAATAGCCATATCCTTTACAGCCTTTAGCATTTCTTCGCTTGGCTCGCTGCTCTGGTATTCGAATTTTTCTTTGCCTATCTCGGCTTTTATGCCGTTTATGAAGTCTATAATGGCTTTGTTTGCTTTATGGCCGGCCATTATGCCGCAGTACATGACGTCGTCAGGGATCTCGTTTGCGCCGGCTTCAATCATAACAATCCTTGAGTCGCTTGAAACCACCGTAACGGCCATCTCAGACTTTTTGCGCTGCTCGCTTGTGGGGTTTATAACGTATTCGCCGTCGATATACCCTATTGAAACGCCGGATATAGGCCCGTTCCACGGGATATCGGAAATGCTGAGCGCTATGGACGTGCCCGCCATGGCGGCTATCTCAGGCATGCAGTCGTTGTCAACGCTCATAACGGTGCATACAACGGAAACGTCGTTGCGCATATCCTTTGGGAACAGCGGGCGTATGGGACGGTCTATCTCGCGTGAAGTGAGTATCGCTTTCTCGCTTGGGCGGCCTTCGCGCTTCATATATGAACCGGGGATTTTCCCTACCGAGTACATCTTTTCCTCATAATCTACTGAAAGAGGGAAGAAGTCAACGCCGTCGCGCGGTTTTTCCGAAGCCGTAACGGCAACGTGCACTACCGTGTCACCGTAACGCACCAAACATTCGCCATTTGTAAGCTGCGCCATCTTACCGGTTTCTACTACGAAAGGGCGCCCGGCAAATTCGGTCCTGTAGACCTTGTAATTTTCAAACATTTTTATCCTCCAAACCCAATTTTATTTTCCGGAACGCGCTTTTTGTAATGTTTAGCAATAAAACCGGTACCGGCTTCACGCTGGACGGTATCTGTTTCATTGCTAAAATACGGCGCATTCCGTAAGTTTAATAATGAACGCTCGCAGCGGCACGAAGCCCCGGCCCCCTTTTCAGGGCCTGATGGGCAAAACGTTTCCGGCGCGGCAACCGAACGGATATTAACTGATATTTTAGTATTTCCGCTGCCATCCGATGCAATTACGGATTACGGCGGATAAATTATAACAGGCAAAGGCAGGCGGCCACCAGAACCGTCTGCCTTTCTGCTGTTTTGTTTATTTGCGGATATTAAGCTTTCCGATTATTGTGCGGTAACGCTCAATGTCTTTCTTTTGCAGGTAATTGAGTAAATTCCTTCTGTGGCCGACCATTTTGAGCAGCCCGCGGCGCGAATGGTGGTCTTTTTTGTGTACTTTCAAGTGCTCGGTAAGCGTGTTTATACGCTGTGTCAGAACGGCTATCTGCACTTCCGGTGAGCCTGTGTCGCCTTCGTGTATGGCGTACTTTTTGATAATTTCGGTCTTTTCTTCTTTTTGCATATTTATTCCACCTTTTTATAATATCCCGTCTTTCGCAGAAAGGGCCGGTGAAAGTCCCCAAAAGGGCTTGCTCCACAGTCCGCGGAAGCGGTTCAGTCATTGATGTATTATACCACAGTAAAAAGATTTTGTAAACGAAAAAATAGCGGCTTGCGTAATTAACTGCGCCGCACTGAAAAGGGCGTGCCGGCGCCATGAAAGGCAGCTGCCTTAGCGCGCGTGCTGCGGTTAGAAAAACAGGATATAAAGTATTTATTGCCGGTATTTTCGC
>ENA-UOOE01001737-UOOE01001737.1-fermentation-metagenome-genome-assembly--contig:-NODE-1737-length-17542-cov-6.080059_pt1 | contig 17542 bp, 16 predicted proteins | sample MGYA00245776_ERZ724021 | MGnify/ENA primary metagenome ERZ724021 (study PRJEB28704, sample SAMN03018321) | fermentation metagenome | biome: anthropogenic terrestrial biome; feature: soil; material... | reverse complement strand
AAGCGATTCACTTTAAATCAAAGATTTAAGTTCTCTGCTTTTCCCACTAAGTAAGGTTCATTGATAAATTGAAGTGTACACTAAAAATGACAAATGAAATATTATAGTTTCAATGAGAGGGATGTGGATAGGATGAGTATAGGGTATGCATGTTTAACTATAGGAGTTTTAAATACTAATTTAAAAAGCTGTAATGCTAAAAATGTATGTGATGAGAAGTTATTAGATATAATAGAACATAATTTGAAATCTCTTGAAAATATGATTGCGTATAACATAAAAAATAGTATACATCTCTTTAGAATTAGTTCTGATTTAATATCCTTTGGATCAAGTCCTTTAAATAAGCTGCATTGGTGGGATATATTCTCTAATGAATTTTCTAAAATTGGTAGGAAGATCAGAGAGAACAATATTAGGGTTTCAATGCATCCTGGACAATATACTGTGCTTAATTCTCCAAATAAAGATGTGGCAAACAGAGCAGTGGAAGATTTGAATTATCATTCTAAAGTTTTAGATAGTCTCGGGGTTAATGTAGAGAATAAAATAGTGCTTCATATTGGTGGAGTTTATAATGACAAGAAGCAAGCAATAAATAGATTTATAAGCAATTATGGAAATTTGGATGATAGGGTGAAGAGAAGACTTGTTATTGAAAATGATGATAAATCCTATAATATAAATGATGTGATTGAAATAGGAACAAAGCTAGGTATACCAGTTATTTTTGACAATTTGCATAATGAAATCAATCCATGCAATGAGGATAAAAGTGAATTGTACTGGATAAATGAATCTAAAAATACATGGAAGGATAAAGATGGATATCAGAAAATCCATTATTCACAGCAGGATATTTCAAAGAAACCGGGCTCACATTCAAATACTATAGCAGTAGATAGATTTGTTAATTTTTATGGAAGCTTGGAAAGAGAAGATATAGATATAATGCTTGAAGTGAAAGATAAGAACCTTTCAGCAGTAAAATGCATAAATTCCATAACCAAGGATAAAAGAATTAGCAAGCTTGAAAATGAATGGAGCAAGTATAAGTATACTGTTTTGGAAAGTTCACCTAAAGTTTATTTAGAAATAAGAAATTTGCTTAAGGATAAAAAGAGTTACCCTGTTGTTCAATTTTATAATTATATAGATGAAGCTGTGAAAGAGGAAGTTATACCGGGTAATTCAATAAATGCTGCACTGCATGTATGGGGATATTTTAAAAATATAGTGGATAGTAGAGAAAAGGAAGGTTTTCTTAGGAGCATTGATAAGTATAAGAAAGGGGAAGTTTCTATTAATGTAGTTAAAAATAAGTTGTGGAAGATGGCAGTTAAATATGATGAAAGGTATCTTAAGGATTCGTATTATTTTATATTTTAAAGTTAGTGATAATTTTATGATGATGCTAAGGCTTGATTTCGATATTCTATCGGAGTCAGGCCTTTTAGTTTCTTGCAGCCTTTTTATAATATAAGTAGTATTTATCTCCATTTTTTACTGTAAAAAACGCTTAACTTGTTATAAAATGGTAGTAGTATTTGAAATTTTATGTAAAAAGAGCAATCAATGAAGAATAATTTATAGAAAAATTTTAGTGAGTTGTTTTTATTACTATCTTAAGGAGTAGATTAAATGGAAGAGAATAGTGTAGGCTTTAATATAGAATATGAAAGAAAAAAGAAACTTCTTAAATCATTGATAGAGCAACTTTCCAAACTTATAGAGGAAAAAGATTTTCTTTTAAATGTGAAAAAAGTAAATATAGAAACAAAATATATGTGTTCCATTGGAAAGTATGAAATGGAGAGAATGAACTTAAATTTTGAAATAAGAGCTTTGAAAAAAGAAATATCCCTTAGACAATCAGCATTAAATAGGGGAGAAGTTATGTCAGAAGGATATATCGAACAAGTTATGAAAGAAGAATTGAGAGTTTGGCATGAGAAGATAAATGCTTTTTCCAAGCAGATAAAAGATGCAGAAATATTTGTGAAATTACCAAAGCTTTCTGATGAAGAAAGCAAAAGATTTAAAAGCTTATATAATAGAAAACTTATAAAGCTCTTGCATCCGGATATACATAAATGTGATGAAAGGGACAAACTTTTATGGCAAAGGGTTTGTGAAGCTTATAAGAATGGAGATTTAGAAGAATTAGAGAACTTAATGTATTTAGTGGAAGATAAAAATATGGATGATTTATTAGATAAACAAGCTGAAAGTATAGAAGATAAAGTTGAAAAATTAAAGAAATTAATCTTTAAATGCCTGGATAAGATAGACAAAATAAAGAAAATGTTCCCGTTCACAATTGAAAAGGAGATTTCAAATGACCAGTGGGTGAAAGACAAAATTGATGAAATTCAGATAAATATTCAGTTCTTAAAAAACTATAGAGATAAATTAAAGGTTGTACTTAGCGAATTTAAATAAGTTTTAGGGGATGCGAAGTATGAATGACAAGGCTTTAACTAAATTTAATACTTCAGGGATAAGTCTGATAAATTCCTTTTCTACAGGAAATTTACCCATGCCATATGCTAATGAGATATTTTTATTAAATATATGGATTGCAGGTTTAAACTATTATGAAGGACACAGCATAGAGAATGAACTAAATGTAGGAGACAAGCTACTGTTAAAAAGGGAGCCCAAAAATCAATATGATAATTTGGCTATAGAAATATATGATGCCCAAAATAGAAAATTAGGGTATGTGCCAAGATCGAAAAATGAGGTTATATCCAGGCTCATGGATGGCGGAAAGCTGTTGTATGCTATAATTACTGAAATTGAATATGAATATTTGCAGATAAGTGCAGATATTTTTATGAGTGATTTTTAAATAATAGGACTGAAATTGCAGTAAAGCAGAGAATATCATTTGAAAGTATAAATTAAAGTAAAGGGGCAGTTTTATGGATTTGTAATAAATAACTTAAGCTATTTTTACGTATCAGGAAAAGAATCGGAAAAAGTATACCATGCTTTGGTACTTGGAATGCTTGTGTCCATTTCAAATACCAATGAAGTGAAGTCAAATAAAGAAAGTGGATTTGGAAGATATGATGTAATGATAATTCCAAAGGACATTTCAAAGCCAGGAATTATTATTGAATTTAAGGAAATAAATGTGTTGTCAAAGGAAACAATGGAACAGGGAAAGGTAGAGGCATTAAATCAAATACAAGACATGAAGTATTCTGAAGAATTAATTGATAAAGGTGTAAAAAACATAATAGAAATTGCAATTATTTTTAAGGGTAAGGAAGTAATGATTTCTAGGGCATAGAAGCTGATAAAATAAGTATGTAGGTGGTGGTGATAATATTATGGAAAAAGAATTTAATGTTATAGGCTTATGCATACCTGAAAAACATCTTATGGTTGATATTAAAAGGTTACGAAAGTGAAACAAGAAATTTTAATGATTTATCTGAAAATATTACTGATATGATTGATAAATATGATAACGATATGGTTTTAATCATTGATGAGGTAGATAAAAGTAGTGGCAATAGAGTATTTATGTAATTTTTAGGAGTGCTTAGAAATAAATATTTAGCTATGGCTTCAAAAGAAGACATAACTTCTAAAAGTGTTATATTAGGTGGAGTAAATGATATCAAGAATATTAAGCTTCAAATTAGAGAAGAAAGGGATTAAAATGACAGATTGTATATTTTTTAATTACAACAAATCAGAAATAATAGCAGAAAATAAGCTTGCTTTTGCTATAATGGATAGGTTCCCCGTAAATGAAGGTCATACTTTGATAATACCAAAAAGACATTTTCCATTTTTATTTGAAGCCTCAGAGGAAGAAATAAAAGCTATATACAGCCTTATGTATGAGGTTAAGGAAATGTTAGATATTCAGTATGAACCGGCAGGATACAATGTGGGAGTTAATATTGGTTATTATGCTGGACAGACAATAAAGCATTTGCATGTTCATCTAATTCCGAGATATAAGGGAGATGTAGAAAATCCTAGAGGGGGAGTTAGAAACTTAAAGAAGGCTTTAGTTGAGTATGATGGGTAAAATACAATATTTGTAACGTTAGGGTGGAAGCATGTATAAAATAATGACAGTAGAGGATGATTTAAGACTTTGTGAAGAAATACAAGAAGCTCTTTCAAATTTAATAGAAATAAAAAATATACTGCAGCGTGGATTAAAGAAGATGGAAAAAAGATATTTGAAGTAATGGTTTAATTAAATTTTTTGTAGTTACGGAGATTGGTAAAGGATAATTCATACCTTGAAAAGTCTTTATGATAAATTAAAAGTGAGGGCTGTAGTGATGAAAAAAGTTAAATTAGAAGATATTATAGAAGCTATGGAGTTAGTTAATGATGATAGCAATTATTATTATAATAAAATGACAGGTGAAATTACTTATGTGGATGATGAAACAAGAAGATTAGCTGAGGATTGTAGCATGGAAGATTTAGAAAGTTTGCCTGATTGGCAGAGGGATGATGTTAGAGGAGCTATTGATGTTGAAGAAAACTGGAATTATTATATTGCTTTACCATCAAAGTTTGATATTAATGAGTATGATATTATGGTTAAATTTTGTTATTTCTTAGATAATGATAAAATATCTAACCAACTATTAAATGCGTTAAATGGAAAAAGAGCTTTTAGAAGATTTAAGGACACGGTTTTCAGGCTTAGCATAGAAGAAAAATGGTATGAGTTTAGAGATGAAGCTTTGAGAAAAATTGCATTGGATTGGTGCAGTTGCAATAGAATAGAAATTGAAAATAATTAGATATGGGAAAAATATTTATATTTAAATCGTAATTAGAGACAAGTTTTAGCTTTTAGAAGTTTTATTAATAAACTTTTATAGAAGAGTAAGTACTTGTCTCCATTTTTTTACTGTAAAAAGAGATGAATATGTTATAAAATAACAGTATAATTTGAAATTTTATGTAAAAAGAGGAATTAACATAGCTGCGGTAAGTAAATTTTATGGATTTGTGAAATTGTAAAATTATAAAAACATTCTACCTTGAAAGAGATGAAAGCATAACAAAAAAATTGAAATTAGAAAATAACTATGATTATATATCTCTAGATATATCTCTAGACTCAATAACAGCTAAAGAAATAGAAACCCCAAACTGTATTACTGGTGACACTAATTATTTGCTTCCTAAGCTTAAGGAATCCTTTAAGAAAGCTGTAAGCATTGATATAATAGTGGCATTTTTAATGGAGTCAGGAGTAAAGCTTTTAAAAGAAGAACTTAAGGAAATAGTAAATAAAAATATACCTATAAGAATACTTACAGGAAACTATTTAAATATAACTCAACCACAAGCTTTGTATATGTTAAAGGATATAATGGGAGATAAGGTTGATTTGAGGTTCTATAATATACCTAACAAGTCATTTCACCCAAAGGCATATATTTTTGAGTATGAAAAGGATGGAGATTTATATGTAGGTTCCTCCAATATATCAAGATCTGCATTAACTAGCGGTATTGAGTGGAATTATAGATTAAATAAAGATAAGAATATTGATGATTTTAACAGCTTTAAAAGTACTTTTGAGGACTTATTTTTAAATCATTCTACAATAATAGATGAAGAAGAAATGAGAAAGTATTCAGAAAGTTGGGTAAGACCTAAGGTATACAAACATATAGATAACAATGAAAATGTTTCTTTAAATAAGGACAATAATCTAATTGAGCTTTATGAACCAAGGGGAGCACAAATAGAAGCTTTATATGAATTAAAGAAAAGAAGAGAAGAGGGCTATGATAAAGGTCTGGTAGTAGCAGCTACAGGTATAGGAAAAACGTATTTAGCTGCTTTTGATTCAAAGGATTATAATAGAATTTTATTTGTAGCTCATAGAGCAGAAATAATAAATCAAGCAGCAGTATCTTTTAAGAATGTAAGGCCAGATAAGTCTATAGGCTTTTTTTATAGTAATAACAAAGATAATACCAGCGACTTTATATTTGCAACAGTTCAAACGCTTGGAAAGCTTGAGTATTTAAATGATAAGTATTTTGCTAAAGATGCTTTTGATTATATTGTAATAGATGAATTCCATCATGCAGCTGCAGGAAATTATAAAAATATAATTGATTATTTTCAGCCTAAATTTATGTTAGGTTTAACAGCTACTCCAGAAAGATTGGACAACAAAGATGTATTTGCATTATGCGATAACAATGTAGCTTATGAAGTTAGGTTAAAATCTGCGATTAATAAAGGGTGGCTTGTACCTTTTAGATATTATGGAATATATGATGAGCTTGTAAATTATGAAACCATAGAGTATAAAAACGATAAATATGACAGTAACAAACTGGAAAAAGCTTTAATGATAAATAAAAGAGCAGATTTAATAATTGGACATTATAGTAAATACAAAAGTGAAAGAGCTTTAGGATTTTGCTCATCAAGAAAGCATGCAGAATTTATGACAGAATACTTTTGTAGTAAGGGTGTAAAAGCTTGTGCAGTAGTAAGCGAAGGAAGATCTAGCTGTAGTGTAGATAGAAACGAAGCAGTAAATAAGCTTACTAAAGGTGAAGTGAAGTTTATATTTACAGTAGATCTATATAATGAAGGTGTAGACATACCAGAAGTAAATACAGTGCTGTTTTTAAGGCCAACAGAAAGCTTAACAGTATTTTTGCAGCAGCTTGGAAGAGGTCTTAGATTATGCGAAGGAAAAGAATGTTTAACAGTACTGGACTTTGTAGGTCAGGCTCATAAAAACTATGATTTTGAGCAAAAATTTAAAGCACTCATTGGTAAATCAAAACATTCAGTAGAATATAGTATAAACAATGGATTTTTAAATTTACCTAAAGGCTGCTATATACATTTGGAAAAACAAGCTAAGGAGTATATATTAAGAAATATAAAGGAAGCTAAATTGACAAAAGCAAGCCTTATAAGTAAATTAAAATACTTTGAAGGTGACACTTACAAAAAGCCAACATTAGGAAACTTTTTAGATTACTATAATTATAGTTTAGTTGATGTTTATGGTAAGAATGGAAACAGAAGTTTTTCTAGAATCAAGGTTGAAGCAGGATTAATAGATGACTACGTAAACAAGGATGAAGTACTTCTTACAAAGAAAATGAAAAACCTATTTCATATTAATTCAAGAAAACTTATAGAGTTTATGATAAAGGTGTTAACTTTAAAATCTAAATTGGACACTAGCAATTTAGATGAAGAAGAAAAACATATGCTTGGAATGTTATATTACAGCTTTTATATGGAACCTCCAGAAAAAATAGGTTATAAATCCTTTTCAGAGGCTTTATATAACATTTGTTCTAATAATAAGGAATTAATAAAAGAAGCTGTAGAAATTCTTGATTACAATTACTTACATATTGATTTCATAGATAAAACTGTGGATTTAGGAGGCGCTGTTCCATTAGATTTACATTGCAATTATTCTATAGATCAGATTATGGCTGCCTTTGGATATTTTAATGAAAATAAAAAGCCATCCTTTAGAGAAGGAGTAAAGTATTTTAGAGAAATGAAAGTAGATGCCTTTTTTATAACTTTAAATAAGTCGGAAAAGGATTATTCTCCTTCCACTCTTTATGAGGACTACGCTATGAATGAGAGGTTGTTCCACTGGCAAAGTCAAAGTAGAACCAGTTTAGAAAGTGAAACAGGACAAAGGTATATTAATCATTTCAAAACAGGTAATAAAATAGTTTTATTTGTTAGAGAAAATAAGAAGAAGGATGGTTTAGCTGCACCTTACACTTATTTGGGAGAGGCAGAGTATGTAAGCCACAGAGGAAGCATGCCTATTAGCTTTGTGTGGAGATTGAAGGAAGAGATGCCTGCGGGGATTATGGGAGCGGCTAATAAGGGGATAGTTTAAAAAATATATAGAATGATATTGTTATTTATAATGGTGTAACTTAGATTATTATGTGCTCTATTCATAGAAGAACTATAAGTGGATTTGCAATAAATCTGCTTATAGTTCTTTTTATGTGAGTATTTGTTTAAATAGGCTGAGTTGTAGGATATAATAAAGTAAGAAATTGTTTTTTATTTTTTAAAAATGATTGTAGATATGGAAGTGATAATGTGAATTTTAAACCATTACCAATAGGTATAGATAATTTTGAAATGCTAATAACTAGAGATTATTATTATGTTGATAAAACATTACTTATCAAAGATTTAATAGATAGTAAAGCTTCTGTAAATTTATTTACAAGACCAAGAAGGTTTGGAAAAACTTTAAATATGAGTATGCTGCAGTATTTCTTTGAAAATAGTGAAAAGGATAACTCTTATTTATTTCAAAATTTAAATATAATGAAAGCAGGAGAAAAATACTTATCACATATGGGGAAGTATCCTGTAATAAACATTTCATTAAAATCTGCAAAGCAGCCAACCTTTGAATTAGCTTTAAAATGCATTAAAAATGAGCTTGTGGATGAATTTAGGCGTCATGATTACATTTTAAAAAGTGATAAATTAAGCAAAGAAAAAGAAGAATATGAAAGAATAGAAAGAAAAGAGTTTGGTGAAGAACTTTATGTAACAGCACTAAAATTTTTATCACAGTGTTTAGAAAAATATTATGATAAGAAAGTAATAATTCTTATAGATGAATATGACGTGCCTCTTGAAAATGCATTCTTTGAAGGATTTTATGATAGGATGATTAAATTTATAAGATCTCTTTTTGAATCCGCCTTAAAAACAAATGCTTCCTTAGAATTTGCAGTGGTAACAGGCTGTCTAAGGATTTCAAAGGAAAGTATTTTTACAGGACTAAATAATTTAGAAATTATATCCATATTGAGTGAGTATTATGATGAGTATTTTGGATTTACTCAAGAGGAAGTGAGTAAAATCCTAGAAGACTATGGACTTAGTGAAAAAGAAGAATTAACTAAGGAGTGGTACAATGGATATATTTTTGGTAATGCTGAGGTATATAATCCTTGGAGTGTTGTAAAATTTGTGAAGGATTTGTATAAAAATAGAAATGCATTTCCATCCTCCTATTGGGCAAATACCAGTTCTAACAGTATAGTTAAAAGCTTAATAGAAAGAGCAGACTCTAAAACTAAGCAGGAGATAGAATTATTAGTTGAGGGCAAAACTATAGAAAAACCTATTCATGAAGATATAACCTATGATGAAATTTATGACAGCATGGATAACTTATGGAATTTCATGTTTTTTACTGGATATTTGAAAAAAGTAAGCGAAAGAATGGATAATGAAGATAAACATTATTTAGAATTGAGTATACCCAATAGAGAAGTTAAATATATTTTTAGAACTAAAGTCTTAAAGTGGTTCGAAGATAAGGTAAAAGCAAAAGATTTAAGTAAACTATATAATGGCATAGTAAATGGAGAGCCTGAAATTTTTGAAGAAGAATTAGGAAGATTGCTTATGGAGACTATAAGTTTCAATGATGCTTATGAAAATTTCTATCATGGCTTTGTGGTAGGAGCTTTAGCCAATATGCATGATTATATTGTAAAATCCAACAGAGAAGGTGGAACCGGACGCAGTGACTTATTTATAAAATCTGTATCTAAAAGGGGAGTAGCAATAGTTATCGAATTTAAAATAGCTAAAAACATTGATGATTTAGAAAAAAGAGCAGAGGATGCATTAGAGCAAATTGAAAACAAAGGTTATGATATGGAACTTAAAAGTGCAGGTTATAAGAATATTATAAGGTACGGTATAAGCTTTTATGAGAAAGACTGCTATATAAAAATGGAATAAAACATCTTTGTAAAGAAGGAAGGTGTATTAATGAAGAAGTTCATATATTTTATGAAAATGAGAAAATTATAAATTAAAGGATGAAATGAAAAAGAAGATTGAGAAATAAGGTAATTAGTTTGTAAATGTAATATATTGAAAGAAATGATGTAAACATTATATGGCAAAATGTATGCTTTGTAATAAAAAAATAAAATTTGCAAGAAAATGTCCAGCTTTAAATGAAACTATTTGTTCTACCTGTTGTGGAAATAAAAAAGGATCAGAAATACAATGCACAAATAGTTGCAATTATTTTGTTGAAGGCCAGATTAAAGAAAATAAGAAGCAAATAATGCAGCTTGTAAAAGAATCTTTTAATAGTGAATTTGAAGACATATATCAAGATGAGAAAATACTGCGATTAGTAGCACCTTTTGAAAAATTTATATTTAAAAATTATTATAATCATAGAGATGTCACGGATGAGTTCATAAGTGATTGTTACACAAAAATGTATTACTCTTTAGAGGGAAAAGGAAATGTTTATTCTTTTAATGAAATTGAAAAGGATATATTTGATGAATTTAATAAAATTGCAAAAAAGACAAAAATGCCAATAGAAGCACAAAAACTTATACTAATAAGAATGATGAAATCAGTGGATAGTATGACTGGAGGCATGTTTGGAAATAGAATGTATCTTGAATTATTAAGAAATAATTTTACTGGAACTGGAGTTGTTGCAGAAGTTATGGGGAAAATGTAATATTTGTGACCAAGAACCCTGTTTATCCGATAGCTACAATAAGAATGGCTATGTTAGTTGACCACAGAGCCATTCTTATTGTGCATGATAAAAATTCTATCTATACGTACTTCTTTTACAATTACATTACTACACCCTATAAATTATTAATAGGTGATGTTATTTATTGAAATGTCCACAGCAGCGGTATCAAAATAGGAAAGTTTTAATGTTATTTTGGTAAGTATGAAAAATAGAAGAGATGGCTTAAAAGTTTCAGATGAATATAAGAAAATACTTAAAGATTTTTGGGGAAGTAGTGGAGATGGAAAAGAATACATAATAAAAATAGTATTTTAAAGGAATACATAATAATCGAGATAAGTTTTAACTTGCAGAAGTTTTATTAATAAACTTCTGCAGAAGAGTTACTACTTATCTCCATTTTTTTACTGTAAAAAGAGATGAATATGTTATAAAATAATAGTATAATTTGAAATTTTATGTAAAAAGAGTAATTAATATGACTATCATAAATAAATTTGACAAGCAGGTGAAATGATGGAAGGCAGAACCGGCGGATGGGTAGAAGTTAATGGAGAAGAATTACTAGGAAAAAAGCTAGTTGATAAATCGATTTTTAGACATGGTACTACTTTACCTAAAGATGAGGCATATAAATATTTTAATGTTATAAACAGGGATCATTTGGAAAGAGGAGAAAGTGAAGTAGTTACTTTTTTAATTGATGGAAAAGAGTTTAAAGTTTTATTTAGAAATGTAAAATCTGATAAAAGAGATGATACATATCAATTCATTTTCAGAAAAGAGATTAAAAAATATATAAGGGAGATATTACCCAAAAGTTATAAATACATATTTGAGTACAATGAAAATCCCAATATAGAAAAACCACAAGAATACATAGAATTTTATAAAACGGATAAGCTTAATACTTTTAGAATTGAGCTAATTGCTGATGATAATTATAAGTTTACAGAGCTGCCTAATGCAGAAGAAAACAATTCAAAAGGAATTTCAGCTGCTGCATCAGAAGATAACACAGCATTAAAAGAAAAATTTTTTAACTACATTGGAGATAAAGAAGAGAATCTTGGAAACAAGTATCAAAAAAGCTATAAGCTTGTTTTATTAACAGCTCTTTTAGAACTAGCAGATTTCGAAGGAAAAGCTGTATATGACGATATTTGTTTATATATCAAGGACTTTTACATAGAAAAACATAAAAAAGGATTAGCAGTAGAAACTTCAGATTCAGAAATTCAAAGGAGTATAGAAAACTTAGAAGTAGATACTGTAAGAAAGGTAATGAATGAAAATCCTTATAATGTTATAAGTAAAGAAGATTATATATTTAAGGAGCATGTAGATGATGTTGAATACTTAAGTTTTAATACAGAGCTTTGGGATGAATTTACTGAGAAAGATAAAGAAACACTAAAAGATATTTTAGATTTTAAGCTTAATAAATATTATTTAGAAAAAGGCTTAATAGAAAATGGGGAATTACACAGCAGAGAAGAAAATGCAGCAGCAAAGAGCGAAGAAACTGACACATTGGAAACAGCAATATCAAATAAAATCTCAAGTTTAGAAGAAAACTTTAAAAGTAAAGCTGTAGTGGAATACATTTATAATTACATAATAGCAGAAGGCTATGAATACAGCAGAGATATTATAAAAAATTTATACTTGTCCTTAAAAACTAAACCCTTTGTTATTCTATATGGAATTTCTGGAACAGGTAAGAGTAAATTGGTGGAGCTATTTGCCAAGGCTTTAGGAGCATCAAGAAAAGATGAAACTTATAATTTAATACCTGTAAGACCAGATTGGTCTGATGCATCGGAATTAATAGGGTATAGAAATATAAATGGAGAGTTTCAGCCTGGAATACTTACAAATATAATTGGTAAAGCTGCAGCACATAAGGAAATACCTTACTTTGTATGTCTGGATGAAATGAATCTAGCTAGAGTGGAATATTACTTTAGCGACATATTGTCCATAATGGAAACAAGAAATAAGGAAAATGGAGAAATAAAAACAGACAAGCTTATAAGAAAGGAATTATTTGCTGGAGATACAGATGCAGTAAAAAGTTTTGGAGATTTATATATACCAGAAAATTTATATATAATAGGTACAGTAAATATGGATGAAACAACTTTCCCATTCAGTAAAAAGGTATTGGATAGAGCAAATACTATAGAATTTAATGAAGTTAATTTGGATTATGATTTTGATAGAGAAAAAGTTGAAGTACAGCCTAAGATTTACCCCAATAAACTTTTTCTTTCAGAATATATAAAGATATCTGAGTGCAGCAAAAGGAAGGATACAGCTAAAGCTGTTATAGATGAACTTGTAGAAATAAATGAAATCTTAGAAGAATGTGACATGAAGTTTGCCTACAGAGTCAGGGATGAAATAGTTTTTTATGTGATTTATGCAGTGCATGAAGAAATAATGGATTTTAATCATGCTTTAGATTACGAGATAAAACAAAAGATACTGCCTAGAATTGGAGGCAGCAGTGAAGAAATTGAAAAATGCTTGTTTAAGTTATTCTTACACTGCTCCCAAATGGAAAAAGGAAACCTTGATTCTGATTATATAGATGAAAATACGTTAAAAGAACTGACCAAATATTTAGAGAAGGTTAAGGAAAGTCTTAAAAAGGATTATGATGGAGAAAAGATTTCCTGTAAATATCCTATATCCTCTGAAAAAATATTGAAGATGCTTAGGAGGTTTAATAGAGATGGATTTACAACCTTCTGGTAGATCAAAAGAAGAACTGCTGTATTTGGAAACAGATAAAATCTATTTCACTATAAAAGGGAAAAACAGAAATTGTGAAATAGATGATAAAGATGTAGACGGAAGGGGATATTCAATAAGTTATGAGGAAGAAGGAGCAAATTTAATTGTTTATACGGAAAAAGCGTATTTCTTTGAATATGAAAATTATGAATTGTTAATAGAAAAGAAGGATAAAGATATAGATCTAAGTTTTTACCATGAAAATAAAGATATAAGAAACAAGATAACTGAAAATAGAAGCGGCAGTTTAAGTGGTATTGTAACCTTTAAAGGAGAAATAGGATATTCCGACTTAGTAATAAGGGTAAATGGAAAAGATCATTTTATTATACAAATAGAAGTGTTTCCTACAAAAATAGATTATAGAAAAGATTACATGGCTATTCGCAGTGATGTAAATGAAGAAATTTATAATTTAGCCTTTGACTTTCTTAAAAGGACTTATTCCTTAGGCGGACTGAGTAAGCATAAAGGAGATTCTTTAAGTGAATATTACAGCATTTTAAATTATATCTTTCAAAAATTGAAAAAAGCATTAAACACTATAACAGCTATGCCCCATCATCTATTGGTTAATGAAAGGAAGGTTGTTCCTTATCATAAATTGAAAAATGTAACAAGTGAAACTATAAAGTGGCTGGAAAAGAGACCTGAAAAACTTGTAAAAAAGAGGGACAAGTTTCTTCCTGTAGAAGCTCTAGAGATTAGAAAAAAGGTGACTTTAGATACTAATGAAAATAGATTTTTGAAGTTTATTGTGAAGAGTATTTTATTTAAGTTGAAGGAACTTAGAAAAAGATATTTAAAACTTGGAAGAGCAGTAGATAACTCATTTATATCAAGGTTAGAAGGCTTTACGAAAACCATGAAAAAATATTTGACTTCCACATTTTTAAAGGATGTAGGAGAATATGAATTTAGAGAAAATTCATCTATGGTTTTTAAAATGGCTGTAGGTTACAAGGACGTTTATAAATATTATTTGATGCTCCAAAAGGGACTGACTTTAAAAGGAGAATTATTCAAGCTCAATATAAAGGATCTGCCGCTGCTTTATGAGTACTGGTGTTTTATAAAGATAAATGGAATACTCAGAAAAAACTATAATTTAATATCCAATGATACAGTAAAGGTAAAAAACAATGGAATTTTTGTAGCTCTAAAAAAGGCAGTGGAATCTAAAGTAGTTTACGAAAACCCTGAAAATGGTGAAAGATTTGTGCTTTCTTATAATTCAAAGATGTCGTCAGAAACTGTAGGCCAAAAACCAGACAATGTTTTGGCTATAGATAAGATAGGTGAAAAAGCAACTTACAATTACATTTTTGATGCCAAGTATAAGTTGGATAGAGCTGTGAAAGGCAGCAGTTATGAAAAACATAATAAAACTCCAGGGCCTAAGGAGGAGGATATTAATACTATGCATAGGTACAGGGATGCTATAGTTCATAAAAATGATGGAACAGGAAGATATGAAAAAATTGTATCTGGAGCTTTTGTGCTTTTCCCTTATGGGGATGAGGAGGAGTATTCTAGTCATCCGTTGTATAAGAGTATAGATACTGTGAATATTGGTGGAGTTCCTTTTTTGCCGAGTGCTACGAAGCTCATGGAGGAGTTTTTGAGGGAGATTATTAGTGAATAGTATGTGGATACTTTTGAGAGGGTTTTATAACAAAATGAAGAGAGTATTATATTAAGGATAATTTCTAAGTTATTTTTCAATCAAAAACTATGTTTAAAAAAATACACAAATTTATATTATAATGTGATTGTGAATTATGAAATAAGGGGGAATAATTCGTGAAAATTGCAAAAATTAAAATTGTAAATGATAGAGTGTTAGGAAATATAGATTTTGATTTTACCAATGAAGATAATCAAATAGTTAATACTATAATTTTAGCAGGAGAAAATGGAGTTGGTAAAACTAGATTGTTAGACATAATTTATAGATTTACTAATGGAACTTTAAGAGAGAGTATCAATAGAACTGATGAAATTTATACTTTTGAAATTGAATTTAATGAGAATGAAATTAAAGAGTTAATTGAAGATAAAAATTTTTTTATTAATTCTGAGAATAATATATCTCGAAATAGATTCGTATTTACTATTAATTGTAAACAACAACAAAATCCATGTAAAATTGAATACTTAGATCAAAGTGGAAATGTTAGTCAAAGTAATAGCCCATTTGTTTTATGGTCTGAGAGTAGAAAATACTTTTTATCAGTGTATTCTACTACTCAAGTTAATTTTAATGTAAAAAGTATAAATTCTGTTACTGCTACAGAAATAGATGAAAAAATAAATTCTAGTTTAATACAAAATGAGAACTTAGCTACAGAAATAGCACAATTATTAGTAGATATTGATGCTTCAGATAACAGTGATCTTGCAGAATGGGTAAGAGGAAATATGGGGAAAGCACCAACAAAAGACGTAATTGAAAGAAGGATGAAAAGATTTAAACAAGCATTTGAATATATGTTTCCAATGAAAAAAATGGTAAAGATACAAAATATGCAGGGACAGAAAAAGGTGATTTTTGAGGAAAATGGTAACCTAATGGATATAGATAAATTAAGCTCTGGTGAAAAACAAATTGTATTTAGAGGTGGATTTTTATTAAAAGATATAAATTCAAATAGGGGTGTAATATTGATAGATGAACCTGAAATAAGCTTACATCCAACTTGGCAAATGAAAATAGGGGGATTTTTTAGGAAATTATTTAAAGATGAAAATGGTAAGGATACTAATCAAATAATTATGACAACTCACTCACCATTTATTATACATAACGAATATAGAAAAGATGATAAAGTGTTAATATTAAAAAAAAGTGATGGTGGAAAGATAACGGTAGATGATAGTGGTAAATATTATGGTTGGACGGATGAAAAGATTATACAACAGGCATTTAATATAGATAATTTTGTTAAAAAAAATCCATATTCTAATTCTAGTACCTTAATAATAACTGAAGGAAAAACAGATTGGAAGCATATGAAAAAGGCATATAAAAAATTGTTAGAAAGTGGAGAAATTAAAGAAATTAGTATTAATTTCTTAGAATATGAAGATACGTTAGGCGATTCAAGGTTATATCAATTATTCGAGTATATGTCAATGCTAAATAATCAAAATAAAGTTATTTTTATATTTGATAGAGATACACGTGATATAGTAAAAAAGGTTGCTGGTAAAGATAAGGATTATAAATATAATAGAAATAAAGTGTATTCAATGGCAATACCTGTTCCAGAGCATAGAAAAGATACTCCAGAAATATGTATTGAACATCTTTATTTAGACCAAGATATTAAAAGAGAAAAAGCAGGAAGAAGAATGTACCTTGGAAATGAGTTTTCACGAAAGTCTGGAATACATAAGGAAAATCCTAATATATTTTGTGTGAAAAAAGATAAATGTGGAAAGGAATCGTATAAAATAATAGATTCAGATTGCTTTGTTGCAAGTATTAAAGATGAAGATGAAAATATTGCTATGTCAAAGGATGATTTTGCTAATAATATAATATCTGAAGTTGATGAGTTTAAAAATATAAACTTCCAAGGATTTAAGTTGTTATTTGAAGTGATATCTGAAATTATAGAATTAGAAGATAAATAACTAAAAAAATGAGAAATTTAAAGTGTATCAATAGATTGAGATATTCTTCAATAAAAATTTAAGGATAACGGCAAATAAATTAAGATAATAACCACCTTATAATTCAAAAAAGTTATAAGACTTTCTTTTTGTTTATTCCTGCTAAACTTCACACCCAACTACCATTTAAACCTTCACCAATTCCATGCTATAATATATCCATACAGTAAAAATGGGATAATATAGATAATGACTTTGAATTTTTAAACAAAAGATGGCCTATGCTATATATTGTTACTAGATAATATGCAATCTCAAGTTAATGAAAATACTCAGATCCTTAAGGCTCTTGAACATAAAGTAGATATCATAAAAGCTGAACAAGACAATAATGAAACATGAATAGGATCACATTTTTTACTATAATTTTTGTAATAAAAAGCCTATGCTTTAACAAGAGTTTTAGCATAGGCTTTTACATTTACTTCAATGAAAATAATTTAGGTTCAACCACGACTTTTGTGAATAATTAAAAATACCATTAATTTCATTACCAAT
>ENA-UOOE01001735-UOOE01001735.1-fermentation-metagenome-genome-assembly--contig:-NODE-1735-length-17562-cov-4.914092_pt1 | contig 17562 bp, 9 predicted proteins | sample MGYA00245776_ERZ724021 | MGnify/ENA primary metagenome ERZ724021 (study PRJEB28704, sample SAMN03018321) | fermentation metagenome | biome: anthropogenic terrestrial biome; feature: soil; material... | reverse complement strand
TAGCCATCCTCATCCATCGGCACCTCCATGGTGCGCGTCACGCGTGAGGCGATGTCAAAAACCCGACACTCCACACGTGAATTTGCCTCACCCGGCTTGGGATATTTAAACCGGTAATAACCGGGATAAAGCTGCTCGTCAAAAGTTTGAAAGGAGAACTCCTTCACGGCCGACTCGTCGGTGCGTACGAAGGCGAGCTGGCTGTTGTCGGGAGAGAACTCCATCAGCCGCGTAGTAGCGAACTCCTCCTCATACACCCAGTCGGTAGCACCGTTGATGATGCTGTCCTGCACGCCATCTTTGGTCACCTGTGACTCGGTATCGAAGTCGAACTTCGTCAGGAAGATGTTGTTGTCAATCACGTAAGCCACCATCTTCCCATCGGGAGAGAAGGTGGGGACCATCTGCTTCGAGGGAAGTTGTGAAAGGCGGCGCACCATGTTGCGTCGTACATCGTAATAATAATAATCCGCTTTGAAGGAGTGGCGGTAGATCCCTTCCCGGTCGCGGTACACCAGCACCCTGAACTCATCGTCACTCACCAGGAAACCCTCGAAACTGTCGAAGGTGCAGTTGCGTGCGGTGCGCGTATTGAACAGCGTATCCACTGCTTCACCCGAAGCATAGGCATACTTGATTACGGCCGTACGCGACGGATCGGCCTGGTAATAATGCATCCCGTCGGCCGACGAAACCATCGTCTTCACACCACGGGCGTTGTACTTGCCGCTCAGAATATCCTGCAGCGTGTCGCCTTTCGCCACTGCCGGAAGCAGAAAAAACGCCGCCAACGCGGCCCAACAGATCTTTTTCATCTCTTTCACTTTTCAATCAAACAATGATAACTGGTCTTGGGCCCCATGGGAGCTCTTGAGCACACAAATATAGCAAAAACGGCACAAACCTGGAAAAGAGGTGCACGCTTTACACTTTTTTTTGTATTTTCGGCAAAAAATTTGAACAGAATGTTTCAGCAATCAGCGGTCTGCCCATCAATTTTTCCAGTGTGCTTCTCGTCTGCCCTTATTCTTTGACCTGTCATCATCTCGGTTTCTAAAAGAGAAGAAGTCGCTACGCTTCACTACTCTTTTTACGAAACCTTCGTTGGACAGGTACCCAAAGAATAATGGAGGACTTCGCTGCACACCGGAAAAATTAGAGGTCTCTAAACCTCGATAAACACATTTAACGAAAACGCAAAAATTGAAAAGCTTTCACCTAAAAACAAACTACTAAAAGCTGACAGCTAAAAAAACAAACATATGGAACAACAGGAAGAAAAGAAAGTAACCGAACTGCCCGACAACGCCTATAGGGAGTTGCAAGCAGGAGAAGAGTACAAACCGGTGATGCCGGCAGGGAAGCCAGCGACCGAAGTCACAGGCTGGTCTGTGGGCATGGGTCTCCTCATGGCCGTCATCTTCTCGGCTGCGGCAGCATACTCGGGCCTGAAGATCGGCCAGGTATTCGAAGCCGCCATTCCCATCTCCATCATCGCCGTGGGTGCCTCGGCAGCCTTTCGCAGGAAGAACGCACTGGGACAGAATGTCATCATCCAGTCCATTGGCGCCTCCTCTGGTGTCATTGTCGCCGGCGCCGTCTTCACCATCCCCGGTCTCTACATCCTCCAGGCCAAATATCCGGAGATCGAGATCAACTTCTGGCAGATCTTCTTCTCCTCGCTGCTGGGCGGCTTTTTGGGTATTCTCTTTCTGATTCCCTTCCGCAAGTATTTTGTGAAGGACATGCATGGCAAGCTTCCCTTTCCCGAGGCGACCGCCACCACCGAGATTCTGATGACCGGCGAAAAGGGGGGCAACAAAGCCCGCCTGCTCATCACCAGCGGCCTCATCGGGGGACTGTTTGATTTCTGCTTCTCCACCTTCCGCCTCTGGAGCGAAGAGATCACCACCCGCATCGTCCCCGCCGGCGCCATGCTGGCCGAGCGCTTCAAGATGGTGCTCAAGTTCAACGTGAGCGCCCTCATCTTCAGCTTCGGCTACCTCGTGGGCCTGCGCTACGCACTCATCATCACCGTGGGCTCCCTCCTCTCCTGGCTGGTGCTCATTCCCCTGGTCAATGAGATCGGGGCACTGGCAGCAGCTGCCGGCGGAGGAGTCAATCCCTTTGCCGACCTGTCGGCCGAAGCCCTCTTCGCCACATACGTGCGACCCATCGGCATCGGCGCCATCGCCATGGCCGGCATCATCGGCATCATCAAGTCCTCCGGCGTCATCGGCAGTGCCTTCAAGCTCGCCACAAGCAAAAACATCACCGGGGGTGGCGAAAAGAACCATGTGAAGCGCACCGACCGTGATCTGAAGATGGCCTTTGTGGCACTCTTCCTCTTCCTCACCCTCGTTGCGGTGTTTGTCTTCCTCCTCATCGGCGTGAAGGTAACCCTCGTGCAGGCCCTCGTGGCACTGCTCACCATCACCATCATCTCGTTCCTCTTCACCACTGTCGCCGCCAACGCCATCGCCATTGTCGGCTCCAACCCTGCGTCGGGAATGACGCTGATGACCCTCATCCTCTCCTCGGTCATCCTCGTCGCCGTCGGCCTCGAAGGGTGGCAGGGCATGGTGAGCGGACTCATCATCGGTGGCATCGTCTGCACCGCCCTCTCCATGGCAGGAGGCTTCGTCACCGACCTCAAGATTGGTTACTGGATTGGCACCACGCCGGCAAAGCAGGAGTCGTGGAAGTTCCTCGGCACGCTGGTCTCGGCCGCTACCGTGGGCGCGGTGATCTTTATATTGAATGAAGCTTATGGCTTCGTCGCCACGCCCGAGCACCCCAACCCCATGGTCGCCCCACAAGCCAACGCCATGGCAGCCATCATCGAGCCCCTCATGGCAGGTAGTGGCGTCAGCTGGATGCTCCTCGGCATCGGCGCCGTCATTGCCATCCTGGTCAACTGGCTCGGCATCTCGCCCCTCGCCTTTGCCCTCGGCATGTTCATCCCGCTGCAGCTCAACACACCCCTCGTGGTAGGCGGGTTGCTCAACCACTGGATCAACAAGAACAAAAAAGACCCCCAGCTCACCAACGCCCGTCACCAACGCGCCATCCTCATCTCCTCCGGCTTCATTGCCGGGGCGGCACTCTTTGGTGTGGTGGGAGCACTCATCATCTTCCTTACCGGCAACAGCAACGCGCTCAATTCCAACCTGTGGACCGACCCGAACGGCACCGGCGCCCAAATTACAGCGCTATTCGCGTTCCTCGGCCTGCTGGCTTATTTTGTCTGGGAAACGAAGAGAGCGAAGCGGGAAGATTAACTGATGTGATGATGTGATGAAAAAAACAGCCCTTCTCCTCATAACAATGTTGCTGACGCTGAGTTGTACCAACAAAAGCAACAGCACTACACCGGCCGATGACACCGACCTCACCCAGTATGTGAACCCCTTCATCGGCACTGCCTTCACGGGGCACACCTTTCCCGGCGCAACCTACCCGCTGGGCATGATGCAACCCGGCCCCGAGACGGGTAACTTCTCCTGGGAGTACTGCTCCGGCTACTTCTACGACGATGAACGCATCAACGGCTTCTCACAGAACCGCCTCAACGGCACAGGCTGCGTGGACCTGGGCGACCTGCTCATGCAACCCTTCGCCGGCGAGAAGCGCGCCGACCTGAGCAGCCGCTTCGACAAATCTACCGAAAAGGCATCCCCCGGCTACTACACCGTGGAGCTGCCCGAGAACGAGGTGAAGGTGGAGATCACCACCACACCCCATGTAGCCTACCACCGCTACACCTTCGCCAAAGATAAGCCTGCCCACGTGCTGGCCGACTTCCAGAGCGGACTCGTATGGCAGCAGGAACGGCTCTACACCCATGTCCTCGACAACGAAGTCACCTTCGAGGGCGACCGCATCCTCACCGGCCACACTCGCCGCCGCGAATGGGTGGAACGCACCTACTACTTCGTCATCGAGTTCGACAAGCCAATCATCTCTTCCGAAAAGCTTGCACAGCAGGACCCGCGGGAGAAGGCGCCTCGCTACATCCTTGCCTTCGACATGGGCAATGACACCACCCTCCACATGAAGATCGCCATGTCCACCACCGGCATCGAAGGCGCCAAAGCCAACCTCGCTGCCGAAACGGCCGACAAGGAGTTCGACCAGGTACGTCAGGAAGCAAAAGATGCATGGAACCAAATCCTCTCCCGCGTGCAGGTGGAGGGGACACCCGACGAGAAGACCAACTTCTATACCTCGCTCTACCACCTCTACATCCAGCCCAACAACATCGCCGATGTCGACGGGCGCTACGTGGGCCCCAACGAAGAAATCACCCAGTCCACCACCGGGAAGTACTACTCCACCCTCTCGCAGTGGGATACCTTCCGCGCTGCCTTCCCCATGTACACCATCCTCAGCCCGGAAATCGTCTCCGACCTCGTCAACTCCATGACCGCCTTCAGCGAACAACAGGGACACCTCCCCATCTGGGCGCTCATGGGCAAGGAGACCTTCACCATGATCGGCAACCACTCCATTCCCATGGTCGTCGATGCCTACCTGAAAGGCTTCACCGGCTTCGACGCCGAGAAAGTGTACCAAGAAATCAAAAAGTCGATCACCGAAAGCAAACATTACAAATCGAACTGGGATATCTATGATCAGTATGGTTACTACCCTTACGACCTGATCAAGGCCGAGTCCGTCTCCCGCACACTCGAGTGCAGCTTCGACGACTATTGCGCTGCCCTCATGGCACAGAAGCTTGGCAAGACAGAAGATTATGCCTTCTTCATGAAGCGCTCCGGATACTACAAGAACCTCTACGACAGCGAAACGCGCGCCATGCGGCCCAAAGACGCCAAAGGAAACTGGCTCACCCCCTTCGACCCCTATAAACTGGCCCATGCCGACTCCAGCGTGGGCGGACATTATACCGAAGGCAATGCCCTCCAGTACACCTGGCACGTCATGCAGGACATCCCCGGCCTCATCGAGCTGATGGGAGGCAAGGAACAGACAGGGAAAGTGCTCGACTACCTCTTCCACACAACCCAGGAGACTACCGGCAAGCTCTCCGACGTGACCGGCCTCATCGGCCAGTACGCCCACGGCAACGAGCCCAGTCACCATGTCGCCTACATCTACAACTACCTCGACCGCCCCGAGGAGACACAGCGACTGGTGCAGCAGATCACCACCGACTTCTACCAGAACAAACCCGACGGGCTCATTGGCAACGACGACTGTGGCCAGATGTCCGCCTGGTACCTCTTCACCGCCATGGGCTTCTATCCCATGAATCCGGTGAGTGGCGAGCTCGTCTTCGGTGCGCCGCAGCTGCCGAAGGTCACCCTCAAGCTGGCCGATGGAAAGGCCTTCACCATGGAGGCGAGAAACCTCTCCGCAGAGAACATGTATGTCGATAAAATTGAGTGGAACGGACAGCCCTACAACCAGAAATTTATCACGTATGCCGATATCATGGGCGGCGGCACCCTGGTGTTCCACATGATCAACACACCGAAACAGCAGTAGGAATAGATTACTGAAAAAGAAAAAGGGAGGCGTTTTGTGATCGTCTCCCTTTTTTGTCTAGAGACAATCCGGGTTAACATTCAATCGCCATCCATATTATATCAAGCTGGCTGCGCTGGTTTTCGTGAATATTTCTCTCGTCTGCATTTATTCTTTGACCTGTCGTCGTCTCAGTTTCTAAAAGAGAAGAAGTCGCTGCGCGACCTTCTCTTTTAACGAAACCTTCGCCGGACAGGTTCCCAAAGACTAACTGAGGACATCGAGAAACATTCACGAAAAGCCGATCGTTATTTCTCATACCGTTGACTCTTACAACCACCCCACTACCCAAGCTGAAACCAATACATTAAACACAGTCAAGTCTAACCATTTGATATATTGTGTAAAATATTTTGGACTATCCTATTTATTTATGTAATTTCGCAATTAAACTTCAGATTTACATAAAAAAAGGATTTGAAGTTAGCCTTTGGAGAAGAATGATTAATCAGAGAAATCATCTTGTAAGCCTTCAATTTTGAAAACACTGTTTACATTATAATTGAGCGTAATTTTAACATTAAATAAAATGAAATTATTTGATTTTGCTTGGTTCAAGGATTTCCCTGTTTGCATCGAAGAATTAAAATGTTTGTCAATGCAGGAAAATTGGGATTATTCGAAACATCCAACAGGGAAGAATCCTATCTTGACAAATTACATTCAGCATATCTTCTGCAAAATTCAAGCTGAGGAAAAGATTGAATATGAAGATGACTTTTGTTGTTTTAATACAGGGTTGACAACTGAAAATCAGGAGGAAATATTCGGATACCTTCAAAAGAATAAAAAACCTGGCACAACAATACCATATTTTTTTATTGGTTGGAGAAAATCAAGCGACAGAGATTTATCTAAATTCGGGAAACTGGCAGAAGCAGCTTCTTTTATTGATGATCCATCTGATTTAATTTACAATACCAAGCTTGAATTAAGAATAAATGTTGATCACATTATCCTTGATAACAAAAATCGTTTCCCGCATCCATTCAACAATATGGATAATTACATGTTATCAAATATTTTAAATGGAACCATCGAAGATGCCAAAAGGAGGGTGAGGAGAAATTACAAAACAGCTATTCCTCAATACTATAAAGGGAAATTACAACTTTTACTTCCTTTATGTTTACAGAATAAAGCAATTGCTGACTTAGCTCTTGTGATTGAAAAAGATCACGATGTTTATCGTGCATCAACCTGTTTAACTTTAGATATGGCCATCAATAATGCAAGACTAATAGCAAAACCTGATGATGAATGGTTAAAAGCTTAATTTTTAAACCAGTTTTTTTGTTTATTTGAAAAAAGAATTCTACTTTTGCATAGAAATATTACTTAAAACAAGATATTCAAGTACTTCAAGAGAGATTTAAAGTCAGCATACTACAAGCATAGACTTAAAAAGAAAAAGACTTAAAAAAAACAGGATAAGCCCTCACAAAAATGTGGGGGCTTTTTTATCAATTCAGCAAACAACCAAAGCATGAAAGAAGCAGCAAACGCCACACCGCGATACCCCGATCTGTTCGGACATCCGAGGGGACTCTACCTCCTGTTTTTAACCGAGATGTGGGAGCGTTTCTGCTACTTCGGCATGCGGGGACTGCTGGTACTCTACCTCACCAAGGCACTTTTCCAGGGCGACGATCAGGCGTTCGCCATCTACGGCGCCTACACCGCACTGGTCTATATGGCACCCGTGCTGGGCGGTCGGCTGGCCGATCGTATCCTGGGTTATCGCATCGCGGTGATGCTGGGAGCGGTGCTGATGGCCATCGGTGAGTTCCTGATCCTGGGGGGCAGTCAGAGCTGGCTCTACGTCGGCATGGCTGCCATCATCGTGGGCAACGGTTACTTCAAGGCCAACATATCCAGCCTGGTGGGCAAGCTCTACACGGCCGACGACCCACGCCGCGACTCCGGCTTCACCATCTTCTACATCGGCGTCAACGTGGGAGCACTGCTGGCCACGCTGGTTGTCGTCTGGGTGGGCGAGCGCTTCGGCTTCAAATATGGCTTCGGTCTCGCCGGCATCGGCATGCTACTGGGACTGCTCATCTTCGCCGCGGGAACAAAATACTACAAGGAGGAGGGGCGTCCGCCCCGGCCGGAGACGCTGCATGCGAAAGTACTCGGGCCGCTCACGCAGCTACAACTCACTGTGCTGCTCTCCTTCCTGTCAATCCCGCTGCTCTACCTGCTCGTCATCTACAACACCGTGATGGGCATCCTGCTCATCCTCACCTTTCTCTTCGTGGGATACACCCTGCTGAAAGAAGGCATCAGGGGAGGCCGCATCCTGCGCGACCGGATGATCATCTTCATCATCCTCTGCCTCTTCAACGTCCTCTTCTGGGCGCTCTTCGAACAGGCCGGCTCGTCGCTCACCCTGTTTGCCGACCGCAACGTAAACCGCAATATATTGGGAATCTTTGAAATGACCGCCGGACAAACGCAGTTCTTCAACCCCTTCTTCATTGTCGTCATGGGATCGCTCTTCTCGATGCTCTGGGTCAAACTGTCGGAGCACAACCTCAACCCCAACATCCCCGCCAAGTTCGGCTACGGCATCATCCTGCTCGGCATCGGCTACCTCATCACCCGCTTCGGGCTCTTCACCCACAACGAGGCCTACCTGGTACCGCTCTGGATCATCATCGCCATCTACTTCTTCCACACCGTGGGCGAGCTCTTCATCTCACCCATCGGCCTCTCCATGGTGACCAAGCTGGCGCCCGAGAAGCTCTCCGGCACACTGATGGGCGCCTGGTTCCTCTCCTTCTCCGGCTCCAACTTCCTGGGAGGACAGCTCGCCAAACTCACACACAACAGCGAAAGGATCCCGGATATCGCAGCGAGTGTAGAAACCGTGATTACCGGGACTCAAGCCGTTGCTACGAATGCGGAGACAGTCGTGACGGCAACCACACCCGCCGCACTGGAGTCCCTTACCCGTTACATCGATGTCTACACCAGCTTCGGCCTCATCGCCGTGGCCACCGGCCTTGTGGTGCTGATTCTCTCGACGAGACTCAACAAGTTGATGCATGGAATAAAATAGTCAAGACATCATGCTGAAAAACGGACCTTTTTCGTCATTTTTTTCGCCCGTTTAAACCATTCCTATACAATAATTGTTTAATTTAGCGTTTTTAATTGAATACGCTCAAATCTAGACTTTATGCAAAAAGGAATTCAACTGTTTTTGATCGTGGCACTCATTGTGCTCGCTGCCTCCTGTAACTCGGCAAAGAACGTAGCGTACCTCCAGGGTGCCGATAAGGCCGACATGGCAGAGTTCGCACAAACAACCCCCCTCTACGAGGCACGCATTCTGCCCAAAGACCTGCTCACCGTCACGGTGGTCGCCACCGACCCCGAAGCAGTCAAACCCTTCAACCTCACCGTGCCGGCCATGACAACCGGTACCACCACCTACTCCCAACCCGCCCTGCAGCCCTACCTGGTCGACAACAGCGGCCAGATCAACTTTCCCGTGCTGGGCATGATCACACTCAAGGGCCTCACCAAGCGGGAGGCCGAAGAGAAGATCACCGGGCTGCTGGTGAAGTACCTGAAAGAGATGCCGGTGGTGACTGTGAACTTCGTAAACTACAAGATCTCCGTCCTCGGGGAGGTAGCCCGTCCCAACACCTTCACCATCAGCAACGAGAAGGTCAATATCCTCGAGGCACTGGCCATGGCGGGCGACATGACCATCTGGGGAAAACGTGACAACGTGAAGATCATCCGCGAGGATGCCGACGGCAACAAGCAGGTCATCGTGATGAACCTCAACGACCGTGAGTTGATCTTCTCCCCCTATTTTTATCTGCAGCAGAACGATGTGGTGTACGTGGAACCCAACAAGACCAAGGCCAAGAACTCCGAAATCGGCAGTGCTACGGGCATCTGGCTTTCGGCCACCTCCATCCTGATCTCTGTGGCCACGCTGCTCATCAACATCTTAAATAAATAAGACAACCCCCACATACAACACCATTCATTTTCGATTCACCCAAACAAACAAGCTATGTCAGAAATAAAACCGGCGGGAGCCGGCCTCGCTGAAGAGAACAACGAAGACACCATTTCCATCATGGAGATCATCCTGCGCTACGCCCGCTACTGGAAGTGGTTCGTGCTGGGACTCATCCTGGCGCTGGCCTGCGCCTTTCTTTACCTGCGTTATACCACGCCCGTCTATGAGGTCACCTCGAGTGTGATCCTCAAAGACATCAAGTCCACCACAGGTTCCCGGCCGCAACAAATCGACCCGCTCGAGTTCAGCATGTTCGGTGTGGTCGCCAACGTGGAGAACGAGATGTACATCATGCAATCGCGCTCCCTCATCCGCAACGTCATCAACCGCCTCAACCTGCACACCTCTTACATCGTGGAGGGACGGGTAAAGGAGACCGACCTCTATACCGAAAGCCCCATCATCGTGGGCATGGTACAGAGCGATCTCGACAAGCTCAAACAGGACATCATCCTCCATCTCGATGTGCGTGCCAACAAATCGGTCGCCGTCACGGGTATCCTGGGCACCACGATGATCGACACCCTCTTCACGCAGCTTCCGGCACTGCTGCACACCCAGTATGGGAACATCAGCTTCACCGACCGCAAGGGCGTGGCACCCCCTGCCAAACCCTTTTACGTGCAGATCCAGCACCCCGAGTCGGCCATCAGGGCCTACCGGTCGGCCCTCTCCATCCAGCCCGCCTCCAAGCAGGCTTCGGTGCTCAACCTCTCCATCAACACCCCCTACCCCCAAAAGGGAAGAGACTTTTTGAACATGCTGGTGGAAGTGTACAACAACGAAACCATCCAGGACAACAAGATGGAGGCGAGCAACACGCAGGCCTTCATCAACGAACGCATCCTCATCATCAACAACGAACTGACTGCCGCCGAACAGGATGTGGAGGAATACAAACGCAGCCAGGGACTCTCAGACATCCAGACCAACCTGCAGCGCGACATGCAGATGGGAAGCCAGTACGAACAACAACTGGTGGAGGTGGAGACCCAGCTCAATGTGGTAAACTCACTCAACGAGTATGTCAACAACCCCGGTAACGCCCACAAGACCATTCCCGCCAACGTGGGCATCGACGACCCCACACTGGCAGCCACCACCAGCGAATACAACCGCCTGCTGCTGGAGCGGGACCGCCTTTCGCAGAGCATGACCGAAGACAACCCCGCCATGATCCGGCTCAACGAGCAGATCTCCGGACTGCGGGACAACATCAACACCTCTATCAACAGCGTGCAGCGGGGCCTGAACATCCAGCGCCGCGACGCCCGCAACCAGGCCGGACTCTACGGCGGCCGTGTGAGCAACATCCCCACCCAGGAAAGAGAATTCATGGAGCTCTCGCGTGAGCAACAGATCAAGGCCAACCTTTTTCTGATGCTCCTCCAGAAGCGTGAAGAGAATGCCCTTTCTCTTGCCGCCACCGCCAACAGCGCCAAGGTGCTCGACGAGGCGATGCTCGCCGGCAAGGTATCCCCGCGCACCATGATCGTGCTGCTGGCTGCCCTCATGCTGGGCCTGCTCATTCCTGCCGGCATCATCTACCTGCTCGATATCCTGCAGTTCCGCATCCGCACCCGCGCCGATGTCGACCGCATCTCCAAGATTCCCGTGTTGTGCGAGATACCCCGCCACACCGAAGATGAGAACGTGGCCGTAAAGGAGAACGAAACCCGCGAGATCGACGAAGCCTTCCGCATGGCCCGCACCAACCTGCTGCTCACACTGGGATCGGAGAAGAAAGTGGTGGTCTTCACCTCCACCGTCTCGGGCGAAGGAAAGACCTTCGTGGCCCTCAACAGCGCCATCAGTACGGCCCTGCTCGACAAGAAGGTGCTGATCATCGGCATGGACCTGCGCATCCCCCGTCTCCGCGAGTACATGGACCTCGAAACCAAAACAGGCCTCACCGCCTATCTCTCCGGTTTCGAGAAAGAGATCAACAACCTGATCGTTCCCTCGGGGCTACATCCCAACCTCGACGTGCTGCCTGCCGGCCCGGTACCGCCCAACCCGGCAGAGCTGCTCACACGCCCCACCCTCGACAAGGCCATCGCCCGCCTGCAGGAGGAATATGATTTTATCTTTATCGACTCGGCACCCACCAGCCAGGTGAGCGACACGCTCATCATCAACCGCATCTCCGATGCCACCGTCTACATCTGTCGTGCCGACTACTCCAGCAAGGGCAACCTGCGCTTTGCCAACGAGCTGATGCAGACAGACAAGCTCCACAACATGCTGCTGGTGATCAACGGCGTGAGCGAATACCACCGTGGTTACGGCTATGGTTATGGCTACGGTTACGGCTATGGTTACGGTAAAGGGCACAAAAAAGGGAAGAAAAAAGGAAACAAAAAAGGGGGTAAACGCTGACGCGTTACCCCCTCCCTGCTAACCCGCCGCCAACCCGTCTAGGGAGCCGACAGCCGATAGCTTGCTATTTTCAGTCTGCCGGTGCGGTTGGAATCGAACTTTTATCCATTTCTATTACTTGTATCTGAATATATTGCGAATGTCAGGGCGTCCACCTTTCGGCTCCACCCTGACATTCTAATGGTTCATTTACAACCACTTAAATTTTTAGGCCGTAAAGATATGAAAAAAAGTTCAAACGACCATCGTTTTTGTTAACGTGACTCAATTTTTTAACTTAAAATGCTTTATACCATGCTACCATCCGTTGCACGCCCTCTGTGATTTCAATGGTATGTTTCCAACCCAGGTCATTCAATCTGGAGACATCCGTCAGTTTGCGCAGGGTGCCATCCGGTCGGGAGGCATCGAAATAAATCTCACCCCGGTAATCCAGGGTACTCCTGATCAGGTAAGCCAAGTCTCGGATGCTGATCTCCTGGCCCGTGCCGATGTTGATGTGGCAGTTGCGCACCTCGTTGGTGTTCCCTTTCAAATCGAGGAAGTCAACCTGTTCCATGATGTAGACACAGGCATCAGCCATCTCTTCGCTCCAGAGGAACTCCCGCAGCGGGCTACCTGTACCCCAGAGCGTCAGGCCCTTGTCCGTGATGCCATATTTCCGCAGGGTCTCCCCTATCTCCTCCCGGGAGTGACTTCCAGTGACGCCCTCCACAGGGCGCTTGTCGAGGTCGCGGGCAATCGCCTCCCAGTCGCCCTCCATCAGGCATTTGGCCAGGTGCATCTTGCGCACCATCGCCGGCAGCACGTGGCTTCGTTCCAGGTCGAAGTTGTCGTTCGGCCCATAGAGGTTGGTCGGCATCACTGCGATGAAGTTGGTGCCGTACTGCAGGTTGAAGCTCTCGCACATTTTGAGTCCCGCGATCTTGGCAATAGCATAGGGCTCGTTTGTATACTCCAGCGGTCCCGTCAGCAGCGCCTCCTCCTTCATGGGCTGTGGCGCCTCCTTCGGGTAGATGCAGGTGCTTCCCAGGAAGAGCAGCTTCTTTACGCCGTAGCGCCAGCTCTCGCCAATGACGTGGTTTTGTATCTGCAGGTTGCGGTAAATGAAGTCGGCCCGGTAGGTGTTATTGGCCACAATGCCGCCCACGTACGCTGCCGCGAGGAACACATATTCCGGCCGCTCCTCCTCGAAGAAGGCGGCCACGGCCCTGCCGTCCATCAAATCCAGTTCCTGGTGTGTTCGCCCGATCAGGTTTGTGTATCCTTTTTGCTTCAGATTGTTCCAAATAGCCGAACCCACGAGCCCGCGGTGTCCGGCGACATATATTTTGGCATCTTTCTCCATGATTTCTATATATTTCTTATTGTCGCGCTCTATCTGGTTATTAACGCTTAAGGGGGGTTCGTTGTTCGCTCATTATGACCGTGAAACCACAAACCGGAATACTCATGCAAAAAAAAGATAACGAGGCTTCCGATTTTTCACTCATACTTACGGTTGACGTTCCCTCGCTTGATATTCATCAAAACTACGCTGTTTGTTCATCCAAAAATGAGCAGGAATTTTGGTCACACTTTCAAATTGCACCGCCATGTCCGGAGTAATTGAACTTTCACCTTTCAAGACAGCATTGATTGTTTTTTCAGGCTTGTCAGTACGTACAGCAAACTCTTTAGGGCCCATTTTCATCTCAGCGAGTTTCTCGGCAAGTGTCTCGCCCGGATGAAAAACCACTTGTGGAATATACCGGTTTTCTTTGTTTGCCATAATTTTATGATTTACTCGTTGTGATAATCCGTAATTTCAATTATCTATCTTCTATAATCAATGGAATCGTAAAAAAATGGATTAAGGTATTACTTCAGGATAGAAATAGATACGTTTCAGGAAAATGACAATTCTTCAAGGTATTTATTGACTTGTGAGATGGAGGAGAATTTCATATCAGCATGTGATGAGTTCTTTTTAGAAGATTCTATTGGTTTGCGTTGGGTGAATTTTACTGCATTCAACATTGTATTCAGTTCGGGAGATAGATTGATTAACTCTGCATCCACACTTGTATTTGCAATAAATAAATTGTAGAACTCATCCATAAAGCTTCGGGTTGCAAAGCTTACATTCCTGAAATCAATCTTTACGCTCGTCATGTTTTGATTCAGAATTATGTCATAAAGATTCCTCACCGCAATCCTAGATTTCAAATCACGGCCAATAAATGTGGCGATATCTATAATATTACTCTTCATATTGCAAAATTAGAAAAAACTTATTATTCAACAAAATCGATATAATTAAAACCCTCGTTTATATAGGGTATACGCATAGCAACTATTGTTCCCTGCCAGGTTGCGATGTCAGGCAAAGCAGAAAATTGATCAATTGACTTAGATTTTAAAAAAAGTGCATTTCCCGAGAGCATCACAAAGTATCCAGATAAACCATCTTTCATTTCTTTCTCTTGTAAATTTTAGATCTGTCGGAAAACTAATGATTGGAATATAGGTCTTCAATGAACATCTATTCATTAAATCATGAAATATTCCTGATTCTAATTCATCTGGTTTTAGCCCGCCACTTCCAAATTGAATCGTATTCAAATAGTTGTTTGAATACTGATAACGAATTCTTTTATTGCAACCATTCACATAAACGAGTAAAGGGAGTATAAATAAGGGGGTAACAAAAATGTTATTTTGAAAAATAATCACATCTTCATCATCATCGCTTCGATTAATGGAGTCAATCACGTTTAGTACTTCTTCTAACCCAAGCAAGAACTTATCCCCTATATTCGCTGAAACTTCAATATTCATTTTAAATAGCCCTTTAATCCTATTTTTACGATCTCGAGACCACAAATCCGTTGTGGGAGAGTTTCATCTCCACCAGGCGTGCTTTGTCGTTCGGCGGGTTCTCTTCCAATGTCTTGCGGATGCGCAGGGCTGCGGCCGGGTCTTTGGCCACCATGTAGAGGTAGCCCCCGCCTCCCGCACCAGGCAGCTTGTAGCCCAGCGTGTAATCTTTGATGAGGTCGATGATGCGCTCCACTTCGGGCGGGTTGGTACCCCGGTCGATCTGTTTCTTCTGTTCCCATGTTTTACCGATCATCCTGCCGTACCGGTCAAAGTCGCCCCGCTGAATGCACTCCGCCATCTCCTTTGCATGCCGCTTCATCTCGTGCAAGATCGACAAGTGTTGCGCCGAGTTCAGAAACATTCCCCGCACAATCTCTCCCAATATACTCTTGGCCACGCGCGTGATGCCCGTGTAATACAACAAATGACACGACGCATGCAGCGGATCGGTGAAGAGGTGATCCGGCAGCCAGCTGATCTGCGGCTGCTGCAGAAAGCCCCGGTCACTTTCCAGCAGCTTCACACCCTGGAAGATGCCCCCGTACTGGTCCTGCCAGCCTCCGCCGCTGGTCAACAGCTGCTCCAGCACCAGCGTCTCCGTGCAGATATCCTGCTTGCTCCACTGCAATCCGCAGAAATCATTCAGCGCACCCAGCACCGTCGAGGCCAGCAGGGAGCTCGTGCCCAGTCCCGACCCCGCCGGTATGGCCGCCAGCAACGTCAGCTCCAGTCCCCCGCCCTGCGCCTCCAGCTGTTGCCGCAGCGAGGCAAACCCCTCAGCCGCAAACTCAGGCAGGAAGCCACACAAGCCCAGTGCCGCCTTGGGAATGGAGAAGGGCGACCCCAGCTTCCGGCAATCGCGCAGCTCCTCAAACGACTGCACCACCTCTGTCGCCCCCATGTCGATGGAGCGCAGCACAATGTGAGGCTCCTTGCAGGGCTTCACATAAACCTGCAAGGGAGGCTGTCCGTTCAGTTCGATGGCCATGTTCACCACGTTGCCCCCCGCGTAGAGCGAGAAGGGCGGCGTGTCGGTCCATCCCCCTGCCAGGTCGATCCGCACCGGACTTCTGCCCCAGACAATCTGGTCGGGAAAAGCAGCCCTGCGGGGCGAAGGTTTCCGGTCTGCCACCGCCTCCAAGAGCCCCCTTCGCAGCTGCGAGAAAGCCTCCGCCTCCTCTTCTGCCGCCCGAGCAACGTCCGCGGCTCCCCCTTTGAGCGAGAGAATCCGCGCACGCAACATCCTGTTGTGAATCTGTTGCATCCCGTCCGCATCCGCCGGCAACGCATCCGGAAGCGGTAACCCCATGCGGGTGTAATCGTCCGCCACATCGGCCAGATCCAGCTGGTAGAACACACTCTTTCCGTAGTTCCGCTCCAGCATGGTGTAATTCTTTTTGCGCAAGGCATCCCGTTGTGCGTAGAGTCGCGAAAGGTTGGCCACATCCATCAGTTCATCCGCCGAAAAGCACTTCGACTCACTGTAACTTCCATCTCTAATCATCCAATGTACCGCATACTCCATCTCCTGCAGCGACTCCACATATGGGAACAGCTTCTGAAGCTGCAGATCGCCACCGAACGTGTCATCCATGTGATAGGTACGCACCACAAAGCCCCGTTCCCCCACCGGCACCACATCGATGCACATCCCTTTGGGCAACTCAAGCTGCCAGTCGTTCTCCGGCACACCCGTGATCACGTGATCCTCCGACAGCTGCCAGCCGCTGCCCACATGCGCATTTTCAATCCAGATATTCTTGTTCTCCTCCCCAAAGGAGAAGTCCACCAGCGCATTTTGGATGAAGATGGCCGGGTTGGGTTTGATCTTCTTGTGCATGATCAGTCGCTGATCATACACCTTATTCTGCAGCGCGAGTGTGGAAGAGATCATCTCGCGGCTCGTGCCATAATGGTAAAACTCACCCCCGTTCAGCGGCAGAATCTTCACAGTGAGACCGTTGACAGTCCCGTCCACTTTCGGAGGATGCTGACCCAGCGCCAGTCCGAAGTCGCTGTACAGGTCATAAAACTGCAGTCCGCCCTCCTGGTCGTATGAACGCTCCCGGAGCAGCTTCACCGCCCTGTCGCTCAGCAGCCAGAGACCAATGTCCATGAGGACGAAGTGCGAGGCCGACAGGCTCTCCAATGTTTCCAGCGACGGCTTCTGCCACATGCGGTCCAGCAGGCCGGGCGTCTCCCTGCGTGCCGCAAACACCCCATGACGCGTGGCCAGGGAAGCGTCCACCCACAAGCCATAGCAAACCACATCCGCCTCGGGGATCACCTGCAACGGCTCCCCTGCGTGGATATAGACATCGCCGCTCACCACCAACGTGTGGAGACTCTCCGGCGCCAGATCCATGATCTGCTCATAGAGCGGCAGCTGCAGACTCAGCAAGTCCTGCGACAGGCGCTGTCCCCGTGCCCAGCGGAACACCGGCATCGGCAGGCTGGCCTTCCCCGTCACGGCGTAGGCCGGCAGGCGGCGACTCTGTCCCCCCGCATGCACCAGCACCCGCTTTTCCGATTGCAGCCACGCGCTGAAATCCTTCTGCGGCTGCTCCTCGCGGTGGCATTCCTCTAAAAGCCAAGTGGTGCCGCTGCCCGAGCCCAGGCGTTTCTCGCGGGGGTCGGAGGTACAAAACCACTCCTTGCGGCTGCGACCGTGCAACCGGTGATAATCATTCACCGCATTGGGAGGAAGGGACAACAATTTCCGCATA
>ENA-UOOE01001729-UOOE01001729.1-fermentation-metagenome-genome-assembly--contig:-NODE-1729-length-17596-cov-29.292971_pt1 | contig 17596 bp, 13 predicted proteins | sample MGYA00245776_ERZ724021 | MGnify/ENA primary metagenome ERZ724021 (study PRJEB28704, sample SAMN03018321) | fermentation metagenome | biome: anthropogenic terrestrial biome; feature: soil... | reverse complement strand
CCCTGATTCACCCAGGCCTCATCCTTTGTTATGCTAAGGGTATATCTTCGGTATTGGGGGCTGATTTCTTTTTAAATTTCTGCCCCCAATCGTCCAGGATGCTGTAAACCACCGGCACCAGAAACAGGGTGACAAAAGTCGCCGCTATTAAGCCCCCGATAACTACCGTAGCCAGCGGAGCATTGGTCTCACTGCCTTCTCCCCATCCTATCGCCAGGGGTATCATGGCCAGGATGGTAGCCAGGGCGGTCATCAATATAGGCCTCAGTCTGACCCGGCCGGTTTCCAGCAGCGCCTCGGTTCGTTCCATTCCGGCCTCCAGCCGCTGTTTTAAATAATCAACGAAGACAATGGCGTTGGCTACGGCAATGCCTATCAGCATGATGATGCCGATAAAGGCGTTGACACTGAAAGCTCTCTGCGTCGCCAGCAAGGCTAAAACGACCCCGATTACCGCGCCGGGCAGAGCAAACATGATGACAAACGGGTCGCGGAAGGATTCATACTGCACCACCATGACCACATAGACCAGCAGCACAGCCATGATAAGGGCCAGCAGCAGACTGGAAAAGGCCTCGGTCATCTGTTCATTTTCTCCGCCGAAGTCTATGCTGTATCCCGCCGGCAGCTTAAGCGTACTGACCCCGGCCTGGATATCTTTGGTGACACTGTTCAAATCCCGGTTTAACAGATCGCAGGAAATGGTTCCCTGGCGGATCTGATCTTCCCGGTCGATTTGAACCGGTCCGGTTGATAATTCAAAGCTGGCGATCTCATTTAAAGGAATACTGCCCTGGGCGGTGAGGAGCGTCAGCTGCTTCAGGGTATCCATATCGCTGCTTTCTTTTTTGCTGCTGGTTATGGTAACATCAATTTCGCTTCCATCGGAGCGGTATTTGGACACGGTCGTTCCGTCAACCGCCATTTTTATTTCGCTGGAAACCTGCGCCGGCGTCAACCCGAAAGCCATAGCCCGCTGGCGGTCGATCCGGATCTGTACTTCCGGATTGCCATCCTCCAGGGAGGAGCTCACATTGCGCGTTCCCGGAACCTTTTCCACAATGTCCACCACCTGTTTGGAGAGCGTCCGCAGCGTATCCAGATCATCACCCCGGATGTTGAGGGCGACAGCGCCTCCGCTGCCCATTGATATCCCGCTGCTGGCGGTTACGGTTGTTTTAGCGCCGGAAATATCCTTGAGTGATTGCCGGATTTCTTCGGCCACCTGTTCCGCTCCTTTCCGCTCGCTTTTGGGGACCAACTGCACCATGAAGGAGGCTTCGTTCGCTCCGGACATTGAGGCCGTCGCCCCGGAACTGCCGACGCTGGCATATATGATATCGACGGCCGGGTTTTTCGATAGCTTGGTTTCGACCTGGGCGGCCAGTTTATCCACATCCTCAAGTCTTGAGCCTTTGTCGGCTTCCAAGGTGATGTCGATCTGCCCCGAATCGGATTTAGGCATAAACTCGGCCCCGACCAGAGGGGACATACCCAGGGCTAAAACGATAAGGACCACTACGCTGAGCATGACCAGGCGCCGGTGGCCCAAGGTCCAGGCCAGCCATATTTTGTATTTTTCTCCCAAACCGTCCAGCCAGTCGGCCAGGCGGTGGAATTGTCCGCTGACAAAGCCCCTGCCCGCGTCTTGCCTTTCCATGGCTTTATCGGTCAGCATGCGGGAAGACATAAAGGGAACCACGGTCAGGGATACCAGCAGGGAGCAGGCGATGGCCACGCAGATGGTAAGCGCCAGCGGCTTGAACAGGACCCCGCTGATCCCTCCGGTCAGGCCGATGGGCAGGAATACCGCGATCAAGGTCAAGGTACTGGCCAGAACGGCTCCGCCCACTTCGCTGGTCCCCTTTAAAGCGGCTTCCCGCGCCGGCAGGCCCAGACTGCGATGACGATAGATGTTCTCGAAAACCACAATGGAGTCGTCGATCATTCGACCTATCCCCAGGGCCAATCCCCCGAGGGTGATGCTGTTTAAGGTGCTGCCGTTATAGAACAGCACGATAAATGTGGCCATCAGCGACAGGGGTATCGCCATCCCCACAATGACCGTACTGCGCAGGTTGCGCATGAACAGGAATATAATCAGAACCGCCAGCAGCGCGCCTTCCATCAGGGTTCTGGCGGTGCTGTTGATAGACTCGTTGATAAACTTGGACTGGTCCATGACGATCTCGGCCTTGACTTTATCGCCGATTTCGTTCTGGATCTTTTCCATTTCCGCTTTAACGCCACTACAGGCTTCTACCGTATTGCCGTCGGTGGCCTTCTGGACCAGCAGGCTGACCGCGGCTTTTTGGTTCACCCGGGTAAGCTGCTCCACCTCTTTATAGCCTTCAGTTATGGCGGCAACCTCTTTGAGCTGGATTTTACTGCCGGTGGCAGTGGTGAGGGCCACTTGGCCGATATCTTCCACATTTTCGAATTCCTGCAGGCTGCGGATAAAATATTTCCGTTCCCCATAGGATATATCTCCACTGGACATGTTGTAATTCTCGGACTTAAGAAAACTGCTGATCTGATTCAGGCTCAAACCGTAGTTCTGAGCCTTGACCGGATCGACCGCTATTCTCACTTCCCGTTCCAGCCCTCCGAGTATGGTAACCGAAGCCACGCTGGAAATACGCGCCAGCCGGGGTTCAATATTATCTTCCGCGATGGTCTGCAATTGTGCCAGAGACAGTTGGTCGGAACCGATCGTAACTGCCATGACCGGCATGATAGTGGGGTCGATTTTCATAACCATCGGTTTATCGACCTCATCCGGCAGATAACTTTCAGCCATTGAAATTTTATCCCTGATATCCGCCATGGCGCTGTCCATATTGGTGCCATAGTTGAATCCGATGATCACCATAGACGAGTTGGCGCTGGATTGGGACATCAGGGTGTCAATGTCACTTACGGTGGCGACCGCATTCTCAATCGGTTTGCTTACCTGCTCTTCAACTTCTTCCGGGCCGGCTCCCGGATAAGTGGTAATTACAGCCGCGTAAGGCAGATCCATTTCCGGCAGCAGGTCGGTAGGCATCTGCGTTACATTCATCACACCGATAATGATAAGGGCCGCGATCAGGATGATAATCGTTGCCGGCCGGTTTATTGCAAATTGGGCGATTCTTCTTATCATTCCTCTGTTCCCCCGTCAGCAAGATTAAGCAGGCTGGTTTCATCAATGAGGGTATTGCCTTTGGTGACCACTTTTTGCCCCACTTTAAGGCCTTTGGTTATTTCGGTGTAGGTGCCGTCGTTTAATCCGGTCTGCACGATCACTGCTTTAGCGCGGTCTTTCCCGCTTACTACATATACGATGTTCTCACCGCTCTGCGGCAGAACCGCGACCATGGGAATACTTATAACGCCCTCCCGACGCTGCGTTCCCAGCAAAACCTCGGCGAACATTCCGGATTTCACCTGGGCGGCGGGGTTGTTGGGAAGGGCCACTTTTACCGGGTAAGTGCGGGTAAGCGGATCGGCTACGGAGGCGACACTCTTTATCGTACCTGCCAGCGGCTTTTCACCGACGGCTTTGACCAGCACATTGACGGTAGTCCCGGCTTGAACCGACGATACATCGGATTCACTGATCTGAACTTCCACTTCCAGAGCGGCAGTATTGTTAATGACGGCAACCGGGCTGCCTAAACCGGTCATATCACCCACCGCCACATCCACGCGCCCGACGATGCCGTCCATGGGACTGGTAATATCACAATCGGCCAGGTTTTGCCGGGTCAGGTTAAGGGCCGCCTGGGCCTGGGCTACGCCCGCTTCTGCGGCGCCGGTATTCAGCGCGTCATACTGGGCCTTGGCTGTTTCCAGGGCCTGATCGGAAACGGCCCCCGCCTTATGTAGTGCTTCCAGGCGATTATAATTACTGAGAGCTGTCTGGCGCTGAACTTCATTGGCAGCCTGCGCGGCCTGGGCGGAAGCCAGTGCCGCTTCGGCCTGCTGCACGGCTGCGTCCAGCTTATCCCGCTCCAGGCTGATAATAACTTGCCCCTGCCGGACCGCCTGACCTTCGGTCACATATACCGCGGCCACCCGGCTTGACTGCTTGGGCATCACCGCTTCTTCGTGGCTTCCTTTTACTTGGCCGGCATAGCTGGAATATTTGGTGATATCCATTAACTTTACTTCGGCGGTTTCGACGTTGAATGCTTCCGGCGCCGCTTCCTGCGCTTTTTTGCCACAGCCGCTTAAGCCTATCAGCAGCGACATGATGACGAGCGCGGCCATAACGTTGCGATACCTTGTTTTCACCCAAAATCCTCCTCAATATTAATAAATTCAGATATGATAAGTTTGACAGGATAAATTTGTTTATAGTAAACAAGTATATAAAATTGGTGTAGAATGATTAATAATCCCATTATTAAACGGGTTAAGTATGTTACCACCCCATTTCCGACCCGCTGGTCAATTCGTTTTTTATTATATTACTAAGGTATTACAAAGTAAAGAAAATTATGGAGGAGACGGGGATGGGAAAAGGTATGCAGTAATATTTATGGAATAATTGCGTAAATACAAATAGGGTGGATGACTTTCAGAAAATGGAGGACGAATATGGTAAAAAGAGGTATAGTTCATTTTTTTCTGGCCTTAATATTGATTCAGGTTTGGGCCTGCCCTGCATGGGCGGATTCGCCGGATATTATATCCGAGGTTCAATCAATCATAAAGGATAACTATGTGGAGCCGGTATCGCAGGAGGTACTGACCGCCCCTACGATAAAGGAGATGCTTAAACGCCTGGGCGATCCTCATGCCCGTTACCTTACCCAGGAGGAATATCAGGAGCAGCGGGATTCTCTGGACGGGAATTTTTCCGGAGTGGGCATATACATAGCTATGGGCAGCGACGGGGTTCAGGTAGTGTCGGTGATAAAAGGTTCTCCGGCCGAGAAGGCGGGGCTCAAACAGGATGATGTGATAACTGCGGCCGGTGAGACTTCACTGGCAGGTCTGGATTCTGATCAGGCGATGGAAGTATTGCGCGGACCCACCGGCAGTACGGTAATGCTGGCGGTGAAGCGGGGAGAACAGCTGCTGACCGTGAATGTTACCCGTGATAATGTGGAGGTGCCGACGGTTCACGCCCAGATGCTGGATAATAAGGTGGGTTATCTGGGCATAGATGATTTTGGCCAGCGCACTCCCGACGAATTGAAAGCGGCGGTAAAAGGTATGCAGAAAAAGGATGCTGACAAATGGATCGTGGATTTGCGGGGCAATCCGGGAGGCTATTTGGAATCGGCTATTGATATGGCCGGAGTTTTTATAGGAGCCCAGCCCACCGTGCTGGTGGAGGAAAGAGATGTGGTCGAGGCTTATGTGGCCCCTCCCGCCGATGTGGCGGCCGAAGGACCGCTGATCCTGCTGCAGGATGAATACAGCGCCAGTGCGGCGGAGATATTGGCGGGGGCTCTGCGGGATAACCAGCGGGCTTTGTTGCTGGGAAAGAAAACTTATGGCAAGGGTACGGTACAGCAGATTTTCCCCCTGTCCAACGGCGATAAATTAAAAATAACGGTAGCCCGTTTCTACTCGCCGGCCGGCGGGGAGATCAATAAGATAGGTATAAAGCCGGATATTGAGGTGGAGGATGAAAACCGGCTGGCGGCAGCCGATTTATTGCTGAGCGATAACCGTGATCCTCTTCATGGCAGTATGATAGCTTTGGACCTGAACCGCTACCAGGCGGCGGTAGATTGCCGGACGCTGCGTCAGGCTCGTTACTGGCAGGCCTGGGCCGATATCGTGGACGGCATCGGCGCATCGCCGGTCTATTACGGGAATAATTCGGGATGGACTGAGCTCAGTGCCGCCCAGCGGGAGCATAGATGGTCTTTCTATTATCCGGACTATGAGTATATCGGGGAACTTTCCGGGCAGAACGGTATTATTGTGGATATGAAGGCGGCGCTTAATGAGAAATATGTGAATGACTTTAATATTGAATTGATCAATGCCGCCAGCGGAGCCAGGATCAAGACGGAGCTGAAGCTGGTTGACGCCGACACCTTCGGCTGTTATCCGCTTGAGCCTCTGGAAAAGGGGGAATACTGGCTGGTGGTCCATGACACCATGAAATTTGCCGACGGCCAGCGGTTGCCGCTAGGGAAGATCGGGGTGATTTTAAATTCTTAGGCTCCGTCTGACGGCTCCTGCATATTTATGCATCCAAACAGAGCTGTTATACTTTCAAGTTTGGGTTGATCCGCCTCTAATTTATAAATAAAAAACTGAAAGTTTGGACTTGTAGTTTGCGTATTGAATATTTAGATAAAAAATACGATTTCTTGAAATTACAGATCAAATAATATTAAGAGGCAGGATTTATATGAGAAAAAATACATATCTTGCCGGGTTGCTGATCGTTTTTTTTATAAACTGCAACCTGTCGGCGGCGTATGCTTTTTCCGATACCCGCCAGCACTGGGCGCGTCCTCAGATCGACTACCTGCAGAATCGCCAGTTGATCAGCGGGTATCCGGATGGCAGCTATGGTCCGGAACAATATATAACCCGGGGCGAGCTGGTTACCATTATAATCAATGCTTTAGGCAAAGGCGCGGAAGCCCAGCAGTTATTAAAGGGACAATCTTATTTCCTTGATACCGCCAATCATTGGGCCCGCGGCTATATTGAGCTGGCCCGTGAACTTAATATTGCCCATGGCGATGGTAGAAAATATTTCTACCCTAATATTCCTGTCAGCCGCGAGGAATCGGTCACTATGCTGGTAAGCAGCCTGGGAGTTGAGCTGGACGACTTGCCGGCGGCCGGTTTTGCCGACAGCCAGGCTATATCCTCCTGGGCGCAAAAATCTATTGATTACGCTGTAGCCAAGGTTTTGCTGCATGGTTATCCCGATAACAGCTTTCGGCCGGGACAGAATCTGACCCGGGCGGAGGTGGCCGTTTTACTGGAACAATTCCTGGCTTTACAGGGACAAGAATTCCATTTTTACGGAACTCTGCAAGAGATTGACCTGCCTTTGAAGAGAGCTACGATTTTAATAAACGGCCGGGAGGAAGTATTTGAGCTATCAGCCCATTTCGTAGCTTATGCCGAAGGGCAGAGGCAGCCGCTTACTCAGTTGGACCTGCCGGTCAAGGGCTATTTCAGCCTTGATCCGGAAGGCAAATTAGCCTACCTTTTTTTGAGTAACCAGTACGTCCAGGGTGAGTTTAACCTGCACACTTTTTCCCTCCCCGACCAGGATAAAACTCCTCTCCCAGACAGTAATATGGTGCAGTTAACCGTTGACGGTGAGCTTGATGAAGCTAAAACCCGATCATCAGTTTTGGAACACCCCGAAATCAGCCTCCAAACTACCGGGGAGGCCATGCAGGCGACCTCATTTGCAGAAAAAACAGGAGCCACCGGGCGCGGTCAATTGGTGGCGGTTATTGACAGTGGGATTGACCCCGGTCATCCTGATTTGCAGGGTACGGGCGAGGGTTATCGCAAGATCGTTGATTTTATTGATCTGACCAGTGAAGGCCTGGTGAATTTAACTGCCGCCAAGGCTCCTAACGGATATTTGCCGATTGGCGATAAACAAGTGGATGTCAGCGATATCAGGAATCTGGCTGACGTGTATAGATACGGCTATTTGGACCTCAGTATCTTACCGGCAGAGGCTGGCTTAGGCAATAAACGATTGCTTATGGTGGCGACGGCGGATAAGAACCGCGATACATTTGATACCCTGTATATAGATACTGACTTTGACGGGGAAGTGAAGGACCAGATATCACTGGAGAAGTATACCAGAGCAGGCCAGGTGGCGGCGCTTAAGGGAGATGGAAATAGGACCTTCAATCTTCTGCTGGCTGAATTATCTCCGGAAGGGGATTATGCCCGGTTGGGTTTTGACCTGCTGGGACATGGCACGGAAGTGGCGGGTATAGTCGCAGCCCGGGGAAAGATTCAGGGCGTAGCTCCCGATGCCCAGCTTCTGCCCATTAAGGTGATGGACCGCAGCGGTACCGCCAGTTTGAAAAAAATCGAGAGCGCCCTGAGCCTGGCGGCGGATCGGGGAGCCAAAGTTGCCGTGGTAAGTATGGGACAATATCAGGTCAAAAAATCGGAAATGGAATCTCTGACTAAAGCTTTGGCTAATATTGAGAAGGCCTCCGGCATGCTGATATGCATGGCGGCAGGCAATAATGGCCCGGGTTTGGGGACGGTGGCCGAAACGGCTTCGCTGGATAATATTATCAGTGTAGGCGCTTACGCCACTCCGGAAATGTGGAATACCGATTATGGCTGGTGGGTGGAAAAACCTACGCTGTGGTATTTCAGCTCCAGCGGTCCGGCTGCCGACGGGTCGGCGGTGCCGCTGCTGCTGGCCCCCGGGAATGCGGTGTCCACCTATCCTCTGTGGACCGGCCAGCCTTATCGCCTGGATGAAGGAAGCAGTATCGCTGCTCCCCATTTAGCCGGGGCGGCGGCGCTGTTGCTGGATGCCAGCGCCCACAAGCTCTATATCCATGACGGCCGCTCCGTTGGCCGGGCTCTGCTGGCCGGGGCTGAACCCCTGCCTGATTTTCAAGTGGTGGAACAGGGCCTGGGGGCAGTGAATCTCCTGAAGGCCTGGGATGCGCTGCAGGATATGGAGGAAAAAGGCGGCAGTTTATCCGGCCGGCAGTATAGTCCGGGTCTGGGCCAAGGCCGCGGTTTTTACTCGCGGGGTTTGATGCCGGAAGCATTGACCTTAAATATTATTAATAATGGGGATGAGAACGAAGAGTTATCCATAGGCGGATTGGCAGCCTGGGTAAAGCCGGGGCAGTATCTGCTGCAGGTACCCGCCCGGGGTGAGAGGTCGGTTGATATAAAATATGAGGAACTGCAGGAACCGGGTCTTTACAGCACTTTCCTGCTGGCTGATGAGTACGATACGCCGGAATGGGATGTGGCGGTGCTGCAAACGGTGATTATACCCTACGAGCTGGGTAAAGGCGGGGAAAAAGAGTTCGAGGTGAAAAACGAGCTCTCGGCCGGGCAGTTTAAGCGCTATTTTTTCAAGGTGCCGGAAAACATGACCAGCTTGAGTTTTAAACTCCTGTCGGGAGATAAAGGACGGGTGCGGATGCATGTTATATCTCCCCGGGGTAAGCAGGAAATAAGCCAGTACGCCGGGGTAGGTGATTCCCAGATAACCGCTTCGGTCAATATGCCTTACAGCCAGCCGCTGCCGGGCATATGGGAAGTAGTGGTCTACAGTTCGACTACTCTGAGTGAATATGATTTAAAGACCTCCCAGTATACCCTGCAGGTTCTATCTGATTTAGGAGGCAAAGCCCCTGACCGGCCGGCAGACAACCAATATTTGATTACGGCGGTGCCGCCCGAGTTTAAGCCGGGGGAAAAATCCTTCTTGACTCTCTACTTCTGGTATGCCGGCAGTAAATTGCCCGCCGAAGGGCTGGTAACCATCAATGACCGCCTCTATGAGATTAAAAAGGGCATGGTCCGGCTGGAAGTGGAGCCTCCCCAGCAGGGACGCCTGAACCTAAACATAGCCTGGTAAAAATGCCAGGGAACAGTCCTTGTGCTTACCCGTCACCGCAGTGAGTCCCCCTGAACGATTTTGACTTACCTGGTCTGATATATTACTATGGGCTAAAGATATTATATGGGGGATATGGGATGGAAAGATCGCTGCGGGAAAAGGCCCGGGATTTACTGAACGCCAATTATATATCCACCACCCTGAGTACGACGGATAAAGGGTATAATGTTAATATTGCTGTGATTTCCGTACTGGAGATGATTGATGATGAAACCATAATCTGCGCCCGTTTCGGAGCGGACCGGACTTATGCCAATCTGCAGGAGACCGGTAAGGGTGTGTTTATGGTGCTGCTGACTGATAATGAAAAGACCAAGGACGGCATAAGGGTATATGTGGAACTTAAGGAAGACCAGGCGGAAGGCGAGTATTATGAACGGATCAAAAGACGCCTGGAAGCTACTCCTTATGCAGCCTTCCCCTTAAAAAACTGCCTGGTATTTAAGATAACCGATATCCTGCCGATATCCATGTTAAAGAAAGAATAAGGCTGCTAAGAAGACCGTCCCCATGTCGACCTAATCCGTCATCCCAATCTGATCTCAATGGAGGTAATACTGTGCATTTGGGAAAAGTGATGGTAGTATTCGGAACCAGGCCGGAGGCGATTAAGATGGCTCCGGTCATCAAGGAATTAAAAAAGGTTAAGGACATCAATACCATAGTCTGTGTAACGGCCCAGCACCGGGAAATGCTGGATCAGGTACTGACCCTGTTTAAGATAAAACCGGATTATGATTTGGATCTGATGAAAGAGAAGCAGGATCTTTTCACTATAACCGCAGGGGTTCTGGGCGGGATGAAAACTATACTGGAAAAGGAACAGCCTGATCTGGTACTGGTTCACGGCGATACCACCACCACCTTTGCCGCCGCCCTGGCCGCTTTTTATCTGCGCATACCGGTAGGGCATGTGGAGGCCGGGCTGCGTACCCGCAATAAGTATTCGCCGTTCCCGGAAGAGATCAATCGCACTTTGACCGGGAGGCTGGCGGAGCTGCACTTTGCTCCTACCGATACCTCGCGGGATAACTTGTTGGCTGAATCCACCGCCCAGTTTAAAATCTGGGTGACAGGTAATACTGTCATTGACGCTTTGCTGGATACGGTGCGCGACGATTACAGCTTCGCACCGGAACTGGCAGAAATTGATCTGCATAAGCGTATTCTTTTGGTTACTACCCACCGGCGGGAAAACTGGGGCGAACCTATGCGGCAAATCTACCAGGCATTAATTGACCTGGTTGATGAATTCCCGGACGTGGAAGTGGTATTTCCGGTGCATAAAAATCCGGTGGTCAGGGATATAGCGCTGGAGATGCTGGGTCAAAAGGAACGCTTTCACCTCATAGAACCGCTGGACTATGAGCCCTTTGCCAATCTGATGAATCGCTGCTATCTGGTGCTGACCGATTCCGGCGGCTTGCAGGAAGAGGCTCCGTCGCTGGGTAAACCGGTGCTGGTTTTAAGGGATACTACGGAACGGCCGGAAGCGGTGCAGGCAGGCACGGTAAAACTGACCGGAACCAACCGGCAGCGTATTTACCAGGCGGCCTATACCCTCCTCAGTGATCCGGCCGCATATGAAAAAATGGCCCGGGCCATAAATCCTTATGGAGATGGCAAGGCCGCCCGCAGGATAGCGAAAGTGGCGACTGATTTTCTGTATGTGCGGGTAGGCGCCAGCTGAATTGATGGCAAATAGAGGGAGCAAACCGGGGGACGTTCTTGGCTAGCAAATGCTGGAAAAGTACTGCTGCGATAAGGACGTCCTCATGTTGGGAAGGACGTCCCTGTATTTGCCCGCTATTAGTCTGTAGCATGCTTTGACAAGTATTAACAGGATAACTTATTATGATGGTGATGGTAACAAGGGCAAAACCTTAGTACAGTTCTTTAAGGAGGATATTGATGGCGCCCATAAAGTTTGGAACTGATGGTTGGCGGGCAATTATTGCCAAGGATTTTACTTTTGCCAATTGCCGAGCGGTGACACAGGGAATCGCCAGTTATATAAACTGCAATAATCTAGGGAAAAAGGGCATTGTCATAGGTTGCGACAACCGTTTTATGGCGGAGCAATTTGCGCAGGAGTGCGCCCGGGTGATGGCAGGAAACGGAATCAAGGTGATTCTGCTCAAGAAGGCTGGTCCGACTCCGGTTACGGCTTTCACCGTTTGGGAAAAAGAAACCAGCGGGGCCATAATGATAACGGCCAGTCATAATCCTTATTATTATTCGGGAATCAAATTTATACCGGAATATGCCGGCCCGGCTCTGCCTGATATCACGGATGTTATTGAAAAGGAAGTCAACCGGGTTTTAAGCGAGGGTAAAGTCTATGAGCTGGATCTGGCGGAAGCGGTTAAACTGGGTTTATATGAAGAATGTGAAATAGAACGCGAATATCGCAGCCACCTGCTGAAGTTGATAAAGGGTGAATACTTCGGGCAAAAGCCTTTAAAAGTGGTGGTAAATCCCATGTTCGGCGCCGGGATCGGCTATCTTGATCAAATTCTTGCCGAGCTGGGATGTGAGGTAAGGGCTATTAATAATTACCGGGATGCTTTTTTCGGCGGTAATCTGCCTGAGCCTACCGCGGGCAATCTTGGCGATTTGCGCCGGGCGGTCCTGGCTTACGAGGCTGATCTAGGCTTAGCCCTGGATGGTGATGCGGATCGTTTCGGCATAATTGACCGGAATGGAGAATTTATTAATGCCAACCGCTTTATGAGTTTTTTACTGGATCACCTGATAAAGACCCGCAGCTTCCGCGGACCGGTATGCAGAAGCCTGGCCACCACTCATATGCTGGACCGGATTGCCAGGAAAAATGGCCTGAGTGTTATAGAAACCCCGGTAGGGTTTAAGTATATCGGTGAGGCTTTGCGGGATAAGGCTTGTATGCTGGGCGGGGAGGAAAGCGGCGGTCTCAGTATCTTTGGGCATATTCCTGAAAAGGACGGTATTTTGGCCTGCCTGCTGGCAGCGGAAATGGTGGCTTATAACGGCAAGAGCCTGGAGGAATCAAGCGGGGATCTGACGAACGAATATGGCACGGTACAGAGCCGCCGTACTGATATAGAAGTCAGCAATGAAGATAAGAATTTGATATTGGAAAAGATAGCTGATTATTCTCCCAAAACGGTGGCCGGACTTAAGGTTGATTCCATGAGCCGGGTGGAAGGCAGCAAGATAGTGCTGGAAGACGGCAGCTGGGTGCTGGTTCGCCCCTCAGGCACCGAACCGCTTTTTCGGGTCTATGTGGAAGCCGGCGATAAGAGTATGATGGAGGCTATTCAGGAAGAGGTCGGCCGCAGCCTGGGGCTGACGGACTGATTGGGGAAGGGACTTTGGTATGGGTAAAGATGACAACCGCCTGAACGGGGAAGAACAGCCGGAGCAGCTTACCCAACTGGATAAGATTTTAGCGCAAGTGATGGAGACCCTGGAGCATGGCCGCGACGATATTTTTGATATTGCCGAGGAATGCAATGACATTTATATCTCTCTGCAATTAGACCTGGAGGAAGTTGAGATGCAGACCCGACAGGTTATCCTGGAAGTGGATAAATTTGAAAAAATGGAACGCTATGCCCGATTGCGGCTTATGGATGTAAGCCGCGATTTCCTTTCTTATTCCCAGGAACATATACAGGAGGCCTATGAAAAAGCCCGGGAACTGCAGGTGAAGTTGATTGACCTTCGGCAAAATGAGGTTTATTTGCGCCGTCGCCGGGATGAATTAAATCGTCAGATTAAAAAGTTTAAAGAAATAGGACTGAAGGCCAATAATTTTTTACAAAATACCGGTCTGGCACTAAAGATTTTGCGTGGAAATGTCGAAAAAATATATGATACCATTGAGGAATCATACCGGCAGCAGCAGATGGTTACTTGGATAATCGAATCCCAGGAAGCCGAACGCAGGAAAATAGCCCGGGACCTGCATGACGGTCCCGCCCAAAGTATGGCCGGGATGTTGATCCGGCTGGATCTGATGCAAAGGTTATGGGACCAGGATGTCAGGAGTATTTATAGCGAGATTGATAATGTCAAAGATATGGGAAAGGAAACTTTGGCCGATATACGGCGCATTATGTTTGACCTGAAGCCTTCTTTGCTGCATCAAAATAGTTTTAGTACGACCCTGACGGATTATTTTAATGATTATGAAGCCAAGTATAATTTTACCATTGAGTTCTTGCAAATAGGACAGGAAAGGCAATACGAGCTGTCTCTGGAGATTGCGTTATTCCGGCTGGTGCAGGAAGCTATAACCAATATCCGCAAACATGCGGGGGTTAAGCGGGCTATGGTTAAACTTGAGGATAATGGCAAGGTACTTACTCTGGTAATCAGAGATGAAGGAAGGGGTTTTGATCTGGATGCCAGCAGAAATAAAGAGAGCTATGGAATTCTGGGTATGAAGGAGCGGGTCAGCCTGTTTAGAGGAAAGCTTGATATCATTTCAACACCGGGATCAGGTACCCAGGTAATTATAACAGTGCCGTTGGAAGGGGAGGCCGAAGTTGGATAAAATAAGGGTCTTAATAGCTGACGACCATGTACTGGTTAGAGAAGGTTTAAGAAAACTACTGGAACTGAACGAGAATATAGAGATAGTTACCGAAGTTGGCGACGGACAGGGCGCCATCAATATCGCCCGCAAGGAAAAGCCGGACGTTATTCTGATGGATGTCAATATGCCCGGTACCGATGGTATTGTGGCTACCCGGGTAATTAAAAAGGAGCTCCCGTCCATCCATGTGATTGCCCTGACTATTTACGAGGACGAGGAAGTAGTGGAGATGGTCAGAGCCGGGGTTTCCGCCTATGTGCTGAAGGATGTGGCCGGCAGCGAGCTGATCGACACCATAAACCGGGTGATGCAGGGCGAAGTAGTTATCCATCCCCGGGTGGCCAATCGCCTGGTACGGGAATTGGCCCGCAACGACAAGAAGAAGAACGATATACGCCTGACTAAGAGAGAGAAGGATGTGCTGACCTTGCTGGTCAAGGGTCATACTAATAAAGAGATGGCAGAAGCTATGTTTATCAGTGAAAAAACCGTTAAAAACCACCTGACCAATATTTTCCGCAAACTGGGAGTAAAAGACCGCACCCAGGCGGCAGTCTATTGTTTGAAGAACAATATTGTCAGTGATGAGGCTTAGATAAGATATATTATAACCAGTTTTCCTGACCACAACCTTAAAACAGTACTCAAGTAGCCTCCAGCCTGCATATTATACATTAAGCGGCTAAGAGGAGGTTTTTTTGTGGTCATTTTGCTTAAACTTCTGAGTTTCGCCATATGGATGGCGATCATGCTGGTTATGATAGCAGCCAGCAGATATGGGAATACCTCCGATTATACCGATGTTAATATTTACCTGAGGGATGAAGATGATATTGAGATCACCATAAGGAAGATACTGAGGCATCTTCAAACCCGGGACAGGTTGATCATCCATGCTGTCGCTCCCCATAATGAACAGCTGCATCGGGTTTTTATGAAAAGTCTGGTCAGAAAAAATCCTTCCATAATATATTACAATTTGGGACGTAATTTTATTTAGACTATTCGGGCAATTGTATTGGTTATTCTGCTGCAAGAAACAGGCGGTTCAGCCAAAATTTATATAAATCTTAACAACTTATGTTATACTGTCATTAAATTAGTCGTATGGATGATGATGCCAAAGCGTTCATACGATTATTTTTATTTACTTGCCCATTGACAGGGCCACAATGGAAGCGAGTATATTTTAAGCCGAGGTGTTCATATGCAGAACTTAATAATGGATATTATTTTTCCTCAACAGGCCTGCTGCATTTGCCGGAAGGCAGGCCGATACAGCACCAGATGCCCCTGGTGCGAGGAATGTGAAAATAATCTGCAGCTGATGCGGGAAAGTCTGCCGATTTGTGATAAGTGTGGTAAATACCTGGAAGCAGGAACGGGGTTATGCGCAGAGTGCCGCAGCACCCCGCCGCTATTTGACATCGCCAGGGCGGTAGGACCTTATGATGAACCTTACCGTATCGCGATCAAGGTGCTTAAATTTATGTGCCGGCGCCATCTGGCGGTAAGGATGGGACATATGATGGCTCAGGTGATAAGAGAGGAACCGCGTTTCTGGCCTATTGATCTGATTGTTCCGGTGCCTGCTTCCTATGCCCACCTGAAACAGAGGGGATTTAACCAGACTGAAGAGCTGGGACGCCAGATCGGCAAGGAGCTTCGGCTTAAAATGAATGCCGGCGTTTTAAAAAGGGTAAAAGAAACCCCGGCCCAAAGGGAATTGAGCAAAGAAGAGCGGGAAAAAAATCTACTTTGTGCCTTTGTGGTACAGGATAGTGGTAAAATATATAGAAAGAATATATTATTGGTAGATGATGTGTATACTACCGGTTCTACCAGCAAAGAGTGCACCCGCACGCTGCTGGAAGCCGAAGCTGCCCGGGTCTGCGTAATCACCTGGGCTACCGGCATTGGTTTCTAGTTATTTCTAAGCAGGGAGGTTGATAACATGGCACCTGATCTCAGAAATTGCCCCATCTGCGGAAGAGTTTTTGCCTATCAGGGGAGGGACATTTGCAATAAATGTCTGGAAAAAGAAGATGATGATTACGCGGTTGTCCGTCGTTATGTTCGTGAACATCCCGGTGCCAGTGTGTCCGAAGTGGCCGAAGCAACAGAGATAGATGAAGATAAGATTCTCCAGTTTCTTCGTGACGGCAGATTGATTTCCCGAGGTCTGTCCTATACCACCATGTGTGAGCGCTGCGGCAAAACTATTCCCAGCGGAAGATTCTGTGAAACCTGTTTAAAAAAATTGGGGGCGGAAATCAAGGGCCTCATCCCTCCTGTCCGTCGGGTGCAGGCACCCGAACCGGAAGTAAAACCCCGGGGCAAAGGGAAAGAGAGGATGCACATTAAAGGAGAGGGAGAGGATTTGTAAAATGCTGTATTCTGAAACAGTCATAATTAGGCAGGGGAGTAGTTCGACGGACCGGTCAACAGCAAGCAAACTATAGCGAATACATAAGTAAGATGGAGATAAACCAAGTATTTAAAATATAATTAACTGTAAGGGGCATTAAGCCCCTTCGTTTTTTCTGCGACAATACTTCATAGAACGAGGACTAGTAAGGTGGGGAGACTAATGATTATTTCCGGGACTCAGGTACAGAATCTGCTGAAAATCTACGGCAATGAGGGTGCCAATAAAGTGGATAAAAAGCAGTTCGGTAAAATAGCCGGGAAAAATGATGAACTGGCCATTTCCAATGAAAGCCGCATCAAACAGCGGGCTATGCAGGCTGTAAAACAGGCTGAAGATATTCGCCTGGACAAAGTGAACCAATTGCAGGAAGAGATATCAAGCGGAACCTATGCGGTAACCGATGATGAAGTGGCGGAAAAGATGATTGCCAGAGCTATCGTTGACCAGTTGATATAGAAGGCGGTGATGTTGATGGAATCCCTGCTATTGGATTTTGCCCGCACGGTTGACGCCATGAACCAGGTGCTGGATCAGCTGGCTGAAGTGGGGCAGGAGAAGCAGCAACTGATAATTATGGGCCAAGTTAAGGAACTGGATAGTATGATTCATAAAGAGGGCATCATTGTATCTAATCTGGAAAAAATCGAAGGTGCCCGCTTTAAATTACAGGAGCAAATCGGCCGGGGCTGGGGAATAAGTGCCGATGAATTATCCGCCCGGGAAATTTTGCAGAAGGGCAAGGAAAGCTATCCTTCCTGTTACCCTGAACTGGAAAAGGCTATTACCCGCCTGGAATATAATCTAAGCCGTCTCCGGGCGATCAATATCCATAATAATGAACTGATTGAACAATCCCTTGATTATATAAAAGTCATTGAAGCCGTACTGGGCGACGATGTGGCCGGAACTTACTCAAACGAAGGCATCCAGGCCGGCGAAGCCAACTATGCCATAAAGAACCTGCTGGACAAGAAAATCT
>ENA-UOOE01001728-UOOE01001728.1-fermentation-metagenome-genome-assembly--contig:-NODE-1728-length-17600-cov-4.867427_pt1 | contig 17600 bp, 16 predicted proteins | sample MGYA00245776_ERZ724021 | MGnify/ENA primary metagenome ERZ724021 (study PRJEB28704, sample SAMN03018321) | fermentation metagenome | biome: anthropogenic terrestrial biome; feature: soil; material... | reverse complement strand
CCCCGAATGGATGGGGCAGTCTTACGACAATGTATTACGCGACTTCTTGTCGCACTTGTGATCCCCTGTCTGAATGCAAAATAACGCCTGAAGATTTACCTGATTGTTGATAAGCATCCTTTAACGTATTGATTATTAAATCCTTTGTCATCAAATCTATAAGCTTTTGCCCACACAAATCCATAACCCCTAATATATAGAGCTATCCTTATTTTGTCCATAGATATATTACTAACCATCTTCTCATTTCGTTTATCCACAGAAAAATCTCGATTTAAGATATTTTCTGCTACCGGAAGCTTATGATTAGAATTCCTAGTAGCGTTAAATTTCTTTGCAACCTTTGATTTTGTAGCATTTTCTCGCATAATACGTTTTACTCTTTTATGATTAATGGACATTGAGCTTTTAGCATTTACTTCATTAGTTATTTTAATAGGGTCATAAACTTTTTTACTTTTGTTGTGAATACTCCGAATTTTTTCTAGTAACTTTTTGTTTTCCCTACACTTTTGCTTTCAAACCTTTTATCTTATTCATAGCACATTATTTAATAATTTACTTAGAAAATCAAAATTTTCAGTAGACTTTATTAAAAGTCTACTTTTAGAATAACGTTTCTTACTATTAATAATAGCTTTAATTTTTTTATAATTAACTTTTTCTTCATAAATATCAAAATAATCATTTGAAGAAATTGACTCATAAAAATATCTCATTTTGGGACTGTATGACATGCCATAGGTAGGAACATTAAAATATTCCGAGGCTATACATCCATGTAATCTACCTGAAAAATGAAATTTAGCATTACATATTAAATTTGTAATATTATCTATATTATTATCTAAGTCAATTTGTATATTAAAATTATCATTAAACATTTTAGATATAACATTACATCCTTCAATATCATAATTCTCATCTAATGCTGATAATACTATATTTTTTATATTGAGTTCATTACATAATTTACTACAAGCATTCACAACATCATTCATTAATTTTTTTTCTTGTTCTTTATCCATATATCGTATAAGATTCCTCCACGTTATTAATACATACTCATCATATTTGACTTTCTTTATCTTAAATTCATTAAAATATATATATGATAAATCTTCAGCTAAATAATAATTCTCATTACTTGATAAATCATTTGCCTTTTTTAATGATGAACTATCTCTAAAAATAGCAAATTCACATTTGCTTAATAAATATATTGCTTTTTCTATTCTTTCCTTAATAGTTAATTTACCTATTCCTATACCTAAATATGAAAACTTACCACCAAATAATTTTATTAATTTAAAAAATTTAAAATTCCCATCGCCATCACAATCGGTAAAAATAGTTCCTCCCCCCCATATATTTATTGTATCTTTATTAGAAAGTCTATAAAGTTCATATAACTTCTTTACCTTGTTGAACTCCTTAAATTTTGTTATTTTACTATCTGTATGTAATGTGTTACTTCCTTTTATACCAAAAAGGTCTATTATTTCTACTTCAATGTGTTTATTATTAAAATAATCAATTATAACTTTTAACATAATATTGTCACCATAATTTGGTCCATAATATCCCCATAATGCTATTTTCATATAAATCCTCCTAATAACTACAAAATACCTTTTGTCCTACAATTACTACCTTTTTTCTTTGTTAATTCACATTCCTATTCAGTGGTTCTTTAGTCGTTTCTCCCTACTGAGCATCGGCTTTCAACAAAGGGGCAAATGTCAGCGGTCAACATTTCTCCTTTCAACAACTTTTGAAATGCCTTCTATTTCGGGACTGTAGCATTTGTTAAAACCTTCCGGTCTCCAAGTTTGCCTGCCACTCTAACTGTTCAAACCATATATTCTCTGAATAATATTAGCCCCAGTGACTTTTACATCCGAACACCTCACGGTTTGTTACCTCTCCATGTCTTGGATATGCTAACTAACCCAACCGATCAATTGTTGGTAGGAGACTTTCACTCCATTAAATTCTCAGCCTTGACAGCTGTTCCATCCTTTTGTAAAGGGCCTGCCCGAACCTGCTACTTCCCCTAAGTGCTAGAAGGTATTAGACAATTTTCCTTTCACTTTTTGAATTTTAGTTTTAGGAGCAACAGATGAATTAGAAGTTTTGCTTTGATAATTTATAACTTTACACTCATACCCAAGTGACTCAATTGATTTTTCTAATACAAATGCTTGTAACATTACACCACAGTTATAATTATGATTAAAAAGTGTTATAATACCAACTTTTTGGGACATGTACCCACACCTCTCTAAAAGTTTTATACTAGCAATCTAATGGAACTATTGGCGTTTAAATTGCTTTAAAATTGCAAAAATAAAGTTTTTATTAAGAATAAAAAATGCATTTATACCCAAAATCAAATTAACAACATTTAGCATAAAGATTTGTTGATAACAAAGTATCGAAGATATAGCAATCAAACCTAAACATACACCAATTTTAGAAAAATTATATTGAATAGGTGCTATGTGCCTTTTCTCTATATCAATACCTCGATATAAAACTAGAGTGAGATAGCTAACTATCATCGATATCGATGATGCATAAATGCCAATTTGGTGAATTAATGTTAAATTTACAACACAACTTACTATAGCACCTATTGCGGATGAAATGCCAACAACTGCTGTCATCTTACGTGCAATATAAATACTCCCATAAAAAGACGAGATGCTAGAAAAGAAAATTCCTATATACAATAATGGTATCTGATAATAAGCTTCTGCATATGAACCTCTGATTAAAATTGTAAATAAAATTGGAGTCCCGGCAATTAATAGTAACATACATCCTGTTAAAAAATAAAACAGCATATTAAATACGGTGCTATAATATTGATTGCTGTCTTTATCTGAAGCACTAATCGAAGCTGACTCCTGCCAGGCCATATTAAAAATACCATACGCCGAGTTAAATATATTTGGTATTTTCCCCGCAACAGCAAAAACTGCATTCATTTGCAAACCTAAAAAAGCATTAATAATGAATTTATTGCAGGTGTTAACAATCCAAATTGAAAGTGTATTCGGAACCATCGGCCAGGAATATGACAACATTTTTTTTATAATATTTTTATCAAACAGTTTAATATTTATTTTTTTCTGTGTATCGCTTGCGATAACCTGAAAAACTGTTCCTGCAAGGTATGCAGCATCCAAAGATATGAACAGTCCATTGAAGCCCAGTTTACACCCTGACACTAATATAACTACAAGAATCATATTTAGTACAGAATTGATAATTGATCCTATTGCATATACTTTATTATTACCCAGTCCTCGAGCAATCTGTCCAGAAATATTATATTGAATGTTAAAAAATAAATACAAGCCTAGTAAAATCTGTGTAAAAACTGGAAGGGCTTTATACGCCATTCCAAAAGCTATAGCAGCAATAACTGAAGGAATGGCCTCAAAACATACTGTATTTGTAATATATGTGTTCTCTACTTTCGTACCTCGCACATCAATTAGAAATCGAAAAGTTGCCTGATGAATTTGAATCGTTGCAACCACTGTTAAAATATAAACAATTATATTGACAAGGTCATAACGTCCATATTCTGTTTTTGTTAACATTCCAGTATAAATCGGTAATGTAATCAAAGCAGTTAATTGAGGGAAAAAATTACCAAGGGCAAGAATTAATGTATTTTTTATTAAATATTTTTCTCGTTTCATCAAAAATATACCTCTCAAAGTTTATACCTTTCTTTTTCCTTGCTTGCATTTGTATTTTTCTTCAAAAGGAATAAATATGCATTGACAAGAATAAACAACGTCCACCCAAAATTTTTCATCAATGCCCATCCTTGACATGCATATATCATGAAAATACAAAAACTGCCTATTATAAAATAACAATTTGTTTTATTAGTAGAATCTCTTTTCAATATAACTAGTGCATCTCTAATTCCCTTTAAATATATTTTTAAATATAAAACCAAGCCGCATATTCCCAGTTCAGTACCAATAATCAAGAAACTATTATGAATTGGGCTTCTTCTAACGAAATCTGATGAAATTACATCACTTGCCTTTAAAAGCAATTCTGAAAAATTACTATAATTTGCATCAATATAATCAACATGATAATTTAGTCCAACACCAAAAATAAAATTTTGAATGTTGGCAAACATGATCTTAAAACCAATGATCCAATGCACAAATCTAGCCATAAACATATCATAAATACTATTAATTATAAACATATTCTGAAATATGCTAGAATGTATAAACCAATCCACTAGGAAAATTATTGTTACGATACTAACAAGTTTAAAAATTAAATTATGTTTATATTTTTTTAAAACTATGAAAAATGCAACGATAAAACTCGTAATCAGCATTGTTCTTGCTCCAGATAAATATAAGTCAATAAATCCTAAGAGTGCATACTTTAAAGCCGACTTATCTCTTCCAATTAATGACTTACATATAAAATAAAGAAACAAAATGGAAATATATAAGCTAAAATCTCCAGGATGACTAAAGGAGGCAGTCATTCTAGATAATTCATTACGTTCTGATAATGAATAATTTGAAATAAATGGGATTAAGATGCCAAAAAACACATAAAGCATTCCAACAGCCGATTGCAATACTAAGCTAATTCTAAATCCTATATTTAAAGACTGTTCAAAGTTCTCAAAATCCATTCTATTTGTTAATAAAACAAATAAAATAATATAGAATATATATTTGTATGCACCAATGGCATATAACTCTATGCTTCTACTTATCGGAAAGACTATTGTTAAAATTCCAAAAATCAAAAAATTACACAAACTATTTACTAACGATCTTTTTGAAATATTAAATTTTTTTAACCCTAACATGAACCACGCTATACATATAAACATAACTAAGCTCAGAGCTATACTATTCCCATAAGGTCGGCCGATATTATAGCTTTCGTATTTCCATAAATTCATCTCCTTAGGAATTACACATGCAATGATGATTCCTATAAGAAAAATATTTTTGAATTTTAATTTTCTACGTTTTATTGAATACCCTAGTAATATTACACTATTATTCATCTGTTAACCTACCTTCTATTGTACAGTCACTGCAATAACTTTAGGAGCACTAACTATTTTAAAAGTTTTCTGTAAATTCCACCTATACTAAGAGGCAATTTTCTGATTGCTATGAACTTTCGCTATGTATTAGAATACAAGATTACCTTACTATGTTCTTAATTTACTTCACTTTTTTAGAAATTTTTTTATAGAATTCTACAATATCAGCACAAATATTTTCCCAATTTAATTCCTCAACAGCATATTGATGTGCCTTAAGACCTAATTGTCGAAAAATCATTGGATCCTTCTGATATTTATCATTCAACTGGCGAAAATACTTGGCCAGCTTCTCTTCATGATCTGTTTCGTTATCATAGTCATAGCAATAGACAAAATCTCTATCCTCAATGTCCTTCATAAAACCAAAACGACTCACAATAATTGGTTTAGACTGTGAAAATGCCATAATAGCAGCTCCAGAATTTATCATTGAACCCTTGTCATATGGTAACACTGCAATATCACTTTTCTCAAAAATAGTGTGCACCTCATCATCAGGAATAAAACGATTATCATATACTACATTATCACATCCATCCAATTCCGACTGAATTTCTTCAGCCAAGCCAGCTTCTTCCTTGCTACACTTTCCACAAATCACTAGCTTAGCATCAGGAATATTTGCTTTACGGAAAGCTCGAATCAATAAAGGAATATTTTTATAACGATTTACCATTCCAAATGCCAAAACTGTAAACTGAGGTGTACGCGGTAAAAGTTTAACTTCTTTCAAATCATCAGAAATATAGCTGCCATGAGGAACAAAGCAAATCTGGGAAGCAGGATAATTATAATCTTTTATTAGAAAATCCTTAGTTTCGCTAGCATGGACTAAAACCATGTCCACCATAGGTATAAATTTTGCCAAAAATTCCTTATAAAATGTCCTATCTTTTTCCCTCTCAGAAAAATGAGATTCTTTATTATGCATAGTCCATACTAATTTCCCCCCAGTAAATTTGATAAAACGCAACCACAAAAAAATGCCTTCACATATTATACGATTTTTCAAGGAATTAAAAGAAGCTTTGTTTTCAATCCAATTAAAATGGTAAATTTCTGTACCTTTTATAATAGCCAAAAAACTAGATAAAAACTTAGCGCTTTTAGATTGATATTTTTTATTTATAATTTCAACTCCATTATTCCCCAATACATTTGTAATCATGTCTATATAAGAATTAAATGGCGAAGATGGCGGAAAAAAATATACTTTCATAATTTACTCCTCAATTAACTTATTGTGTTACTTCTCATCAAACATCTTATTATAAAATTTAATATTTTTGTCAACACGCAGCTTGCGAGCAATATAACTATTAATCTTTTTGATATTAACTTTAAATTCATGCTCATCCATTTCAACTAAATCCTCAATAGTTCTAATAAAGACAGATTTATCATTTAGAGGAGCTATAAATCCACCTTTTCCGTTACAATCATCCCATGAAGTAACTCCCTTACTAAGAATAACAAGACAATTATTCATCATGGCTTCTACGATTACGTGCCCATAATTTTCTCCCAACGTTGGAAAAAAGAATGCATGATATTGTTCAAATACATGCGGAATTTGATTATGCGGAACTTCTCCTTTATATGTGACCCTGATATTCTCTGGAAGTGTTTTAATAATAGACTCGCACTCAGCCCAATAATTTTTATCTTCCATCGGTCCATAAATATCAAATATCACATTACCCTCATGTACATCTTTTAATACTTCCAATGCAAATTTCAAGTTTTTCTTTGGAAAAATTCTTGAAACAAATACAAGTCTTAATTCGCCTGATTTCTTTTCAACAAGTGGCTCCTTGGGAACGAACTTTGCCGGAAAATTTGGAACCACAAACGTTTCTGCCTTCGAAAACTTCTTTTTTATATCTTGTTCTTCAAGTTCACTCGTTGCATGCCAGAGAAGATTTTTATACAAGCCAATCAACTTACATAAATAAATATAACTGTACTTCTTTATTTTTTTATTCTCACAGCCACCTGTAAAATCCCCTCTTGGAGTAAGAATGATTTTGCACTCTTTAAGACGTCCCAGCCTTCTCAAAAGCAAAGGCTTTATTGTAAATATAGGAGAGAAAAATCCATTAAGATATAAAACATCAAAGTCGGTTTCATTCAAGACCTTTGCAAATCCTTTTAAATTTTGCATCTCAGGACTCATATAATATACTTTTGCCGTGCCAACCTGATTCCACTCATCCACCTTAATCCCATCGTAAGGTTTCAAATCACCTTTATCGCGATCAGTAGTGACAATATACATATCAAATTTATCCGATAAATTCTCAACCATATTAATGCAGGATTGTATTGGTCCGCCACCTTTAAAGCCGGGCCAATAATAACCCGTTAAAATTAAAACTCTTTTCATTACAAACCTCACTATTAAACATCAATAGCTTCTCTTAAGAAGTTTTTTGATGCGATAATTTTTTCTAAAAGTAAACTATTTACGGCTTCATAATCAATATTTTCCATATTCAAATGTTGGGAATCCAACACAATACAGTCTTTCATATTTAAATCTGTTAGTAAATCTACAACTCTTGATCCAGTTGTACTGTGAGGAATAACAAACAATTTTTTATTTAAAATAATGGAAAACGCTGTTGCATGAAAGGAGGAAGCTACAACAAACTCTGCATTCCTAATATAATTTACTAACTCAATAGGATCTGCATCCTTGATAACCTTATCCACACCCCAGAAATAAAAAAGTGAACAAACTCTGTAACCTGTTTTTTTCTTTAACTCTTTTACTGTTTTCGTTAAATTTTCAGTAATTTGAGTAGGATATACAAAAATATACTTTTCCTTTAACTTTCTGGGGCCACAAAATTCTTCCCATTCATTCTTAGGTTTTAAGAAAACGGGATCAAGCACTTGTTCACAAGATAATCCCGTCAACTGTTTTACTAGTTCGACTCCTGTCTTTTCTCGTACAGAAATCAAATCAAAATTGTTAATTCCTATAGCTGTTTTCTCTCTGTATTCATTTGGAATCATAGACAACCCAAAGCTGGCGCCATATGAGATTTTTTTGTGTTGTTCATCTACAAATGAAAGAAAAAATTCATCGACTACACCTTTATGAACATTCCATATCTGGTCACTTCCAGCAACAAACACATCAAATTGTTGATTTAGTTCTCTCATATCGTCAGTGATGTAATAGGTTTTTTCAGTAAACGGCAAATATTTTTGACGATACAAGTTAATCTTTTTAATTTTATTCTTACAATCAGGTAAAAAGATTAAATCACTTAACCCATCTAACAGGCCTTTAACTGTCTCAAAAGGTCTATTATCAAAATCCTTATATTTTATTATTTTACAATCATGTCCTAATCTCTGAATAAATTGAGCCAGTGCATATGCCTGCAGCAATGCACCTAGATTTTGGCTATATCCAAAAGTAATAGTTGCAACTTTCATTTCTTTAGCTCCCCCTGTTCTTCCATCTTTCGACCAGTCTTTTCACATTCATACATCTTGGCATCTACCAAGAATCGGTACCAATAAGCCTGCAGAAATGTGTAAATCTTACCTTCTGTACCGTCAAGAAAACCAAGACGAAAATAATACCTATAAATAAAATAAACATGTGCTCTGAAAAATTTAGGCAAGCTATAATATCCGTGATTCTTTATGAAGCGCTTTATTTTTGCCTGAAAAGAAGTAGTCGTTTCAGAGACGGTTTCTTCAGCATTCTGTTTGTCAGCCTTCATCTGGCAATCCAGAACTTCCTTATTGCTGTACCAGTTATGCTTATTGATCCACCATTCCAAGTCTTTATTGTTGTTATCAATCATGTCTTTATCAAATGTAACAACTTTTCCATCATTAATGATAAGATGCTCATCCATCATCTTCATTTCAGACATACCATGACCAGTCCTGAAAATCCGAAGAAGCAGTTCAGGATATTTGCCACCGTGACGCAACCATTTTCCCATGAAATAAACACGCCGACGAAGGATAATACCATTAACATCCTGTGGCAAAGAATCCAGTTTATGATCTAATTCTTCTGCAAGTTCCGTAGTCAATTCCTCATCCGCATCTATTTTCATTGTCCAGGTTGTAGTAATATTGGCGTTTGCAATTCCCCAGTTAAACTGTGCTGCATGGTTTTCAAATTTATGCTGAATAACATCTGCCCCAAAGGATTCTGCAATATTCAAAGTCTCATCTGTACTAAAGCTGTCGATGATCACAAAGTGCTTTGCAATTCCCTTAAATGACTGTATACACTTTTCAAGATTCTTTTCTTCATTCTTTGTGAGAATGACAACCGTTAAATCAACCATGATGTTCTCCCTTATATTGCCTTATCTTTTTAAAATTTTTTTAACCTTTAAACAAAGTAAATCTGCCAAAAAAATGCATCCGTATTTATTAATCAATTTACAAATTTGTGTATTCTCATAATCTTTCCAAAATATTTGACGTCTATCTGACATTTTCGTAGGCGATTTCAAATTTGGTTGCTCACATTCTGCTTCATTGCTTTCACAAATATCAATATAATTTCTAATTTTTTGAAATAATTCCATTCCTTGTCCAGTATTGACTAAAACAAGAGAAACACCATTTTTATCATAGAACTCTGGATGTTTACCTCTTATTCCCCAAAAATCACCGATTGTTATATCTCCAACACGATTAAGATTTGTGAATTTGCAATTATGGCACGATGGCCTCATAGCTACATCGCCGAACAAGACCCTCTTAATAGCATCCAGTTGGATTTCTCGCGACCCATTTTTTACAATTATTACCGGGTGTTCCCAACCGTTTCTTTTATCTTTAAATGTCACATAATCTACTTTTATATGCTGTTTTTTCTCAATTGCTGTAATATAGTCTTTCCAGATTTTTGGACTTGGTACACCATGACAAACAAGGTCACAAGTATAAAGTGTTGTCAAATCTAAGCGTTTTTGTTCTAAAAAATTCAGAAGGCCAGATACCTGGCATGGAGTACCAACAAAGAGTACTGTTTCTCCTGCTTTTAAACAGTTTTCAATCTGAGCAAACGAATCATGTAATTCACTCTGCAGATATTTAGAACCTTTCAGTCTGTCCCGCTCTTCTCGCGTCCTACAAAACACATGTTCAACAATATGCTGCTCATAGTTATAAGCAGCACCACATACAACACCGCCCAAATTTAAGATATAATCAGAAATTGCTGAAAACATGCCACCCGAAGAGCTAGTGTGTATAATCTCCGTGCTTTTATTTTTAACCGCATAAAACTTCAGCGGATACTTTTCAGACGGTGTTTTAAACCCACAAACTTTCTGACAAAGCCTACAATTCATGCATTTATCCCAAACAATTTCTGGATATAGAAATCCTTCTGAATCCTTTTGCATCACTATTGCATTTTGTGGGCAAACATTCACGCATGCAGTACATCCTGAACAATTCTTTTTATATGTATACAAATCCATCATCCAGTTCCCCTTAACTTCCTTTAATCTCTGAAATACAAATCTCTAGTATAAACCTTATCCATAACATCTGCCAGTTCTACATTGAAGCAGTTGCCACAATAACATCGAAAGTAGACTTAAATACCTCCATCTCGTTAACAACCTTACCCTTTTTGCCAATATCATGTTTTGCCGATTTTCAGGGTATATTCCAAACATCTAAGGTAACCTACCGTTGTTCTAGTCCTTTAAACCTACTTGCCTTGACCACAGGATCAGCAGCTCAAAATCTCATCTATGTACTTCTTGACACTGACATCCTTGGTCAAATTTTTGATCAGATACTCGTGTCCACGCATGCCCATGGCCTTCTGCCTAGGATCCCCCGCGTGGTCGATAAACCATCGTAAATTGGCTTCTACAGCCGCATAATCTCCCGGTTCGCATACTAAACCGCACTGTGTCTCTTCCATAATGAGTCTTGCTTCAGCACCTTCTTCCATAACACCGATGACCAGCTTGCCCACTGCCATAATACCATATAGCTTAGAAGGAACGGAAACACCCTTAATCCCCTTAGCATTCACACACCACTGGCAATCAGCCGCATTAAGACTGTAAATCAGATCAGCTTTGTCCTGATACGGAATAAATACAACATTTGTCAGCTTATGTTCAATAACGTAATCTTCTATATCTTTCTTTTTACTTCCATCTCCCACAAAAGCAAAAACTACATCAGTTCTATCTTTAAATCTTCCAATAACCTTAATCAAATTTTCTAAATCATAGTAAAGTCCTATATTTCCTGAATACATTACTACTATTCTGTTTTCTAAACCATAGTTCTTTTTAAAAGCCAATACCTTTTCATTATCATCTGGTAAAGGATATATTTCTTTTTCATCAACCCAGTTGTTGATAAAAACATTCTTTGGAACATTTCTATTTTTAAATCTATCCCTTAAAGTTTTTTGCATATCTCTTCCAACTACTATTATTTTATCTGATCTTCTGCAAGAAAATCTATCTACCCACATTGCCATATTAAGTATAATTTTATTTTTACTATATCCTACTGCTATTGTTTGCTCTGGATTAAAGTCTTGTATATTGTAAATTAACTTTCCACCCTTAAACCATTTTCCAATTGTACCCAAAACTCCACCGATTATTGGAGGCTGGGATATTGTAAAAATATAGTCTTGTTCTTTAACTTTAAATGTTGCCCATACTGCTCTAAAGGAATATGCTAAAAGATTTTTAATTCTACTCTTTTTATTATCTTTAGTAAATTCAGGCACTCTTACCCTTATAACTTTTACCCCACTAATATTCTCGTAGTAGTATTTATCTACTTTATATTTCTCATCTATTTTTCCACTGTAACTAGGTACTACACAAATTACTGTAATATCAAATTTATCCTTCATACCTTCACATAATTCCTTTAATATCTGACCAGTTGAAGCAACATCAGGGTAATAATAATGAGCATATACTAATAGCTTTTTCTTTACATCCTTCATAGGTAATCCCTTCTACTTATTAATATAGTTCTCTCTAAACCACTTATAAGCCTTCTCGACCCCATTTCTAAGCTCAGTCTTATAAGTCCATCCTGCTGCCTCAAGTCTGCTTACATCAAGAAGCTTTCTAGGAGTTCCATCTGGTTTACTAGTATCAAATACCAATTTTCCCTCATACCTCATAACTTCCTTAACCAGTTCTGCGAGCCCTCTTATACTAATCTCCTTACCAGTGCCTATATTAAAGAAATCATTTCCTTCATATGTTTCCATCAAATAAATACATGCATCTGCCATATCCTCAGAATATAAGAACTCTCTTAGCGGAGTTCCACTTCCCCATACTACAACTTCTGGAGCATTGTTTTCTTTTGCTTCATGAAATCTTCTAATTAATGCTGGCATTACATGAGAATTTTCCAAGTGAAAGTTATCATAAGGTCCATATAAATTTGTAGGCATTACACTTATATAGTTTGTACCATACTGTTTATTAAAGAATTGACACATTTTAAGTCCAGATATTTTAGCCAATGCATAGGCTTCATTTGTTTCTTCCAAATATCCTGAAAGCAGATACTCTTCCTTTATAGGTTGTGGACACATTTTAGGATAAATGCATGAACTTCCAAGGAACATCAACTTCTTCACTTCATACTTATGAGCCATTCCTATGACATTATTTTGTATTTGTAAGTTTTCATATATAAAATCTGCTGGATAAGTACTATTTGCAAGAATTCCTCCTACTTTAGCTGCTGCTAAGAATACATATTCTGGTCTTTCTATTTTAAAAAATTCTTCAACTTCAGTGGAGTTTGTTAAATCAAGTTCACTGTGAGTCTTCCTAATTATATTTGTATAACCCTTTTCTTTTAACTTTCTAACTATAGCAGAACCAACCAATCCTCTATGTCCTGCTACATATATTTTACTGTCCTTTTTCACTTTCTTCACCCCTTAAAGTTAAGACAAACACCTTAATATGTCACTGGCTATATAATGTACTGAATTATTATATATTTTAGGTAAATTATTATAATTAAACGCCTTTTCTTTTACCCTTGCTAATAGCGTACCAATATTATCTTTATTAAACTCACCTTGTTTAATAGGCAAGACTATATCTAGCTTTATTAAATTTTCTAATGTTTTTCTATCCTCTGCAATTTCATTTCTTTCTATAACTAACATTGGTTTCTTGGCACATATAGCTTCTGCTACTGTTCCCCAACCTGCTTTAGTAATGACATAGTCCGATGCCTTAATGTAATCTTGGGTATTTAATGTATCTATTGAAAGCTTGTATGCATTTTTACCTTTTAGATTTACACCTTCTGTATAAATAAAATCATAAGGTAATCCTTCTATATCTATAGCCTCCTTTAAATGTACTGATCTACCTACGCTTACAAAAACTATAGGCTGCTTATGCACTCTTTTTATGGATTGTACATTTTCATCATTAAATTCTCTACAACATAATCCTAGATATTTTGGATTTTCTATATAATCTTTTACATATCCATACAAAGGATAAAACCAAACTTCATCAGCCATCTTATAATATTGTAAATATGTTTTATATATATCATTATTAAATAATTCCTTATATATTTCAACCCATGTAAAGTTGGATATAAGGATGGATTTAATACTTAGCCCCTTACAACATTTAAATATCCAAGAAGCTATATCTGAAATTACTAAATTCACTCCATTATTTATTAAAAAAGTATTTTCTTTTCTTATCTTATCATCCCATGAATTTATGAACTTTTCTAACTCATATTGTAATTTAATTTTATCTACTTCTATTTTACCTTTTTTTAAAATTAACCCTAAATCTACATCTTTTTCATAGAAAGCAACTCTGGGAGAAAATTCCTCTAAAAGTTGCTGCATAAAATGAATTTGATTTTTACCGCTTTTTATAATAATCTCTATTTCTCTAGATTTAGTTAATAATTCATGAATAATGGGTATATTTCTAGATGCATGTCCAAAACCATGATTAGATATATAAAATGCTATAGTTTTCATTGTTATTTTGTTATTGCAACTTCATCTTGTGCTAAGAATTCTTCAGTGCTTACCCCAGCAATTTGTCTCATATCAGCATCTACCATCATTTTTACTAACTCAGGAAAATCAACTTTTCTTTCCCATCCAAGTTCTCTTTCAGCCTTTGAACAATCTCCCCATAAAAGATCAACTTCTGCAGGTCTAAAATATTTTGGATTTATATCAACTAAAACTTTTCCAGTAGCTTTATCGTAACCTTTTTCCTCAACTTTAGTACCTCCCCATTCAATATCTATTCCTACTTCTTTAAAAGACAATTCTACAAACTCTCTTACAGTATGAGTTTCATTGGTAGCTATAACGTAATCCTGGGGTTTATCCTGCTGAAGTATAAGCCACATAGCCTCTACATAATCCCCTGCATATCCCCAATCTCTTTTAGCATCTAAGCTCCCTAATGACAATTTTTCCTGCTTTCCTGCCATTATACTAGCTACTGCCCTTGTTATTTTTCTTGTAACAAAGGTTTCTCCTCTTCTTGGAGATTCGTGATTAAATAATATTCCATTACATGCAAATAGGTTATAAGCTTCTCTATAATTAACTGTGATCCAGTAAGAGTAAAGTTTAGCTGCTCCATAAGGACTTTTGGGATAAAAAGGAGTTTTTTCACTTTGGGGTACTGTTTCTGGAAGTCCTCCAAATAGTTCTGAAGTAGATGCCTGATAAAACTTACACTTTAGTCCACTTTCCTTTATAGCATCAAGTATTCTCAGTGTACCTATGCCATCTGTTTCGGCAGTATACTCTGGAATTTCAAAGGAAACCTGTACATGACTTTGAGCTGCTAAATTGTATATTTCATCTGGCTGAACTTTTTCTATTAATCTATTTAAGTTACTTGAATCCGTTAGATCACCATGATGAAGAAAAAGATGTCTATTTCCTATTTCAGGATTTTCAAATAGATGGTCTATTCTCTTAGTATTGAAGGTACTAGCTCTTCTAATTATTCCATGTACTTCATATCCCTTTTCTAGTAAAAATTCTGTTAAATAGGAACCATCCTGTCCCGTTATTCCAGTTATTAATACCTTTTTCAAAATCATTCATCCCTTCTTTACACTCTAAACCGAATTTATTTTAAATAATCGTAGCTGCCACTTCACTTTTAACATCTTTCACTAAATTCAAAACAGCTTCTCTTCCAACAGAATGATATTCTACAGCTTTTTTTTCTACTTCACTAATTTTATAACAATTTCTCCCATCAAATATAATAGGGATATTCATTAATTTCTCATATACACTTAAGTCTAAAGACTTAATTTCATCCCATTCAGTGAATATAAACGCTACATCTGCATCTTTTAAAGTTTCTTCTACAGTTTTCCCATATATGATTTTACTTGGAAATAATTTTTTAAAATTTTTTTCTCCAACAGGATCATATGCAGCAATTTCTGCTCCTTCTTCTAGCAGCCTTCTTACATTAGGTATGGAAGCTGCCTCTCTTAAATCGTCTGTTCCCGGTTTAAAAGTCAATCCAAGTACCGCTGCCTTTAGTCCTTTTAAACTTCCAAATCTCTGCTTGGCTGCTCTAAAGAGTTTATATTTTTGGTTTTGGTTTACTTCTATGGTTGCCTTTATTGTCTTTAGTTCATACCCGTTATCATTTGCAAGCCAGTGAAGTGCTTTAGTATCCTTTGGGAAACAGGAACCGCCATACCCGATACCTGCTTTTAAAAATTTATCTCCTATTCTTGGATCATAGCTCATTCCTTTTGTTACATCCTCAATATCTGCTCCAACAATTTCGCAAAAATTGGCAATTTCATTTATAAATGATATCTTTAATGCTAAAAAGTCATTAGAAGCATACTTTATCATCTCAGCACTTCTCCTATTAGTTACAACTATTGGTTGATTAAATCTCTCATATACCTTTTCTAGAATAATTCTAGCTTTATTTGATTCAACTCCTATTACTATTCTATTAGCATATAATGTATCTTTGACTGCTGTTCCTTGAGCTAAAAATTCTGGATTTGAAGCCACTTCTATGTAAACATCATTTTTTAGATGCTCCCTTAAAAATTCTTCTACTTTATCATTAGTTCCTATTGGAACTGTTGACTTAACAACAACCAAACAATTTTTCTCTACATTTTCAGCTATTTGTTCTGCTACATCATATACATAATCTAAATTAGCCGAACCATCTTCTCTTTCTGGGGTACTCACCCCTATAAATATTATATCGGCATCTTTATATGCTGATTTACAATCAATTGTAAAATTTAATCTGCCTTCTTCATAATTTTTTTTAAGTATTTCCTCTAACCCAGGTTCATATATTGGACATATTCCTTGTCTCATAAGTTCAACCTTTTTTTTATCTATGTCAACACAAGTTATATTATGACCTAAATGAGATAAACAAGCAGCTGTTACTAAGCCCACATAACCAGTTCCTGCAATTACAATTTTCATCATTTTTACACCCTTTCAACCTTGAAATTATTTTTAACTACTTACATCCGTATTCTTTCAATAAAAGTTTCGAGTGCAATTTTCCACATTTTCATTTTCAATTCCACACCAATATCATACAAAGCGCATGCTACGCCGCATTCTCATCCCCAAAAAACACTCCCAAAGTTTTAAAGATAAGCTTAAAATCAAGCAAAGTATTTCTCATTTCTATGTATTTAATATCCAGTTCCATCCATCTTTCGAAATCTACATTGCTTCTGCCCATAACCTGCCAGTAACAAGTTAATCCAGGCTTGGCCAATAATTTAATCTTTTGCTTCCGGGTAAACTTTACAACTTCTCTGGGAAGGTTAGGCCTTGGGCCTACCAGTGACATCTCTCCTTTAATCACATTAAACAATTGGGGAAGTTCATCAAGACTTGTCTTTCTTATAAATTTTCCTACTCTGGTAACTCTGGGGTCCTCTTTCATCTTAAACATAGGACCTGTCATTTCATTTTTGTCTTTAAGCTCGTCCAAAAGATCCTCAGCATTTTCCACCATAGACCTAAACTTGTACATCTTAAAGAGCCTTCCATTTAACCCCACTCTTTCTTGAGAAAATATAACAGCTCCTTTAGAATCCAGCTTAATAGCAACTGCAATAATCATCATAACAGGGGCAAATACTATAATTCCCAAAATGGAAAATATTATATCTGTCATTCTTTTAATAAAAATGTAAATAACACCTTTTTTGTATTTTTCCATATTTTCTACATATACTTCAATAACTCTACTTTGCAGTTCCGTCAATAGTTATCCCTCCTAATAAATCATTTTTTGCAATATTCACATAATATTCATTGCCATTATTATAATACCATAATTGGTAATAAGCAAGATTAAAACCATATTTTTTACAATATTCATATAAATTCATTGCCATTATTATAATACCATAATTGGTAATAAGCAAGATTAAAACCATA